>WNFR01000351.1_pt1 | contig 47969 bp, 41 predicted proteins | sample 5400221 | NCBI WGS metagenome assembly WNFR01 (sample SAMN13153357, study PRJNA577476) | soil metagenome | isolation source: 40 cm soil under Madrone tree | place: USA:California | collected 2016-06-14 | reverse complement strand
GTTCCGTCGTCCGCCGGATGGGATCCTGGCAGCGTCCGGCACCTTCTGCCGACCGTGAGTCACCACCGCGTGTTGATAAAGGCGTCATTCCGGACGCCGCTTCTCGAAGCGCCGACGCTGCGCATCGCCGACATGTCGGTTCGCGGCCGCATGACCGACACGCGCGGCGAGTTCTGGCAATTTCATGCCGCCGATCTCAAGCCGGGTCGGCCTTATACGCTTGCGCTCAGCGGCAGCCGCGGCCGCGCGCTGTGCGAGCCGTGGAGTCTTGCGACGTTTCCGGGGCCTGATGAGCAGCCGCAATCGTTTCGCGTTCTCTTCTATACGTGCGCGGGCGGGCATGAAGCCTTCGCGTTTCTCCCCGCCTCGGTACGCAATCGCCTGCTGCGCCGCGGCCTCTCATTCAAGCCAGCGGCGCTGGTTGCGATCGGCGATCAGGTCTATTGGGACCTGCTGGCACCGCAGAATTCGCGCAACATGGGCGCCTCTGCGCAGGCGGAAAAGCTGGCCGGCAAGTTCGAGCGCTCGGCGCTCGTCCTCGGCAGCGACAATGAGACGGTGCTCAAGCGCGCAGCCGGGCCGCAAATCCTGCCGGTCTACGGCACGGACTTCCGGTCGATCCCGGTGTTCTTCATGCAGGACGACCATGACTACTTCGACAATGACGAGGCAACTGACGAAATCATCACCTTTCCGCCGCCGTATTTCTCCTTGCAGCTCGCCCGCGCTACCCAGAGCCTGTTCTATCCGGAATATCTGCCCGACGTGGCGCGGCCCCTCGGCCTGCCGTGGTCCTCGGTCGGCGACCGCGTCGGCGGCGTGTCCGAGACGTTCGGCACCATTCGCTACGGACGCCTCGCCGAGATCCTGCTGTACGACATCCGCCGCACCCAGACGCTGGCCGGCCAGAGCGCGGTTTATGTCGATCTTGAAGTCGAGAAATAGCGCGGCGCGCGAGGTCACGCACGTGGTGCATGTGCCGTCCAATCCGCCCGGTTGGACCGCAGGCAAGTGGGGCGAATGGTACCCGGACGTGCTTGGAGCCGACGGCAAGCTCACCACCGCCAAGCCCAAGCTTTACTGGCAGCCCGGCTGGCTCAAGCAGCATGACCGTCTGATGGAGGCGATCGCCGCCATGCCGGATCGCGTGCCGCTCGTCATGAGCGGCGACCTCCACGCCATCGGCGTCGGCCGCATGCTGCGCAGCGGGAAGCTCGACTTCACCGCCAATCCAATCAATGCGGTGCTGACCGGTCCCATCGGCACGCGTCCCGGCGGCTGGCCGTCCGCGCGGCGCGGCACCGGCGCGCTGCCGCCGGCCCACCTCGATATGGACGAGCAGGTCAAACCGATCGAGCAGCACGGTTTCACGATCGCGGATTTTTCACCCGACAAGATCGTGCTGCGCATGTTCAAATGGGACGTGAACACGCAAAGCGTCGATGCGATCGACACGCTGGAGCCGTTTCACACGGCGGAGCTGGCGAGGGCAAGGTGATGCGGCGTCTCACACGCCAAACTGCTCGCGCAAAATCCGCTCATCGAGATTATGCCCCGGATCGAACAGCATGCGCATGGCGACTTTGTGCTCCATGCGGACGTCAACCGTGCGCACGACGCGGACCTCGTGATAGTCAGCGACCGCGGCGACCGGGCGCTTGTCGGGTTCGAGCACCGCGATGCTGACGACCGCAGTGTCCGGCAATAGCGCGCCGCGCCAGCGCCGCGGCCGGAACGGACTGATCGGCGTGAGGGCGAGCAGCGCCGCCCCGATCGGGATGATCGGCCCTTGGGCCGAGAGATTGTAGGCGGTCGAGCCGGCCGGCGTTGCCACCATGATGCCGTCGGCGTCGAGTTGGGCGAGGCGTTCCTTGCCGTCTACCAGCACGCGCAGACGCGCCACTTGATAGGTCTGACGGAACAGCGAGACCTCGTTGAAGGCGAGGGCCTTGTGAATGTTCCCGCTGGCATCGACCGCGCGCATGGCAAGCGGGTGAATCACGCTCTCCTCGGCGGCAGCCAGGCGTTCCTTGAGGGCGTCCTCGCGGTACTCGTTCATCATGAATCCGACCGTGCCGCGGTTCATGCCGTAGATCGGCTTGCCGGCTTCCATGAATTTGTGCAGGGTCTGTAGCATCAGGCCGTCGCCACCGAGCGCCACGATGACGTCGGCGTCGGCCGGGGCCACATCGCCATACTGGCGCCTGAGCGCGTCGCGCGCCATTTCGGCTTCCGGTATGGCGCTCGTGACGAACGCAATGCGGTCGCGACGTTGGCTCATGAGTGCCGGCTCTTTCGTTGAGAGGAATGTAGAGGGGCTCGCGGCATGGAACGCGCGGTGTTCGTGTACACAACCTTCCCTTCGGTTGTCGAGGCAGAGAAAGCCGGCAACGACCTGGTACGCGCCCGCCTCGCCGCCTGCGTCAACATCCTGCCGGGTATGGTCTCAATCTACCGATGGCAAGGCGCCGTCGAGCGCGCCGAGGAAGCCGTTATGATCGTGAAGACGCGGGCTTCGCTCGCCGAAGCGGTTCGGGCCAGCGTCAGGGCGACGCACCCTTACGATACCCCCGCAATCGTGGTGCTCCCGGTCGAGAGCGTCGACGAGCGTTACTTCGCCTGGATTCTCGCCGCGACCGCTCGGGCGGAGGGCGCTGAGCTTTGATGGAGTGAGCACGGCCCCGCGGGCGCCCGGGCAGAATACCCTTTCAAATCAAAGAAATAAGTGAGCCATTGGCGGCGCCGAAAGGCCTGCACCGCAGGGCTGACGCGCACGGCGAACGCGTAAGGAGCGCTGCGTCGCTCGTCACCGCACTGCGCACCTGAACGGCAGACAACAGCCTCTTTCGCTGCGCTTCAGCTAGGTGAACGACAGAGCGCAACAAGCTTCAGAACGAATTCAGCCCGCGACGCTTATAGAGATAGCAAGATCGATCATGAACCGGTCGATTGGACCTGGGCCTGCAGTCAGGCCCGAGATGGCAGAAAGGTGATGTCATGTTCCGCAAAATAGCAATTGCGCTCGTTGCCACGAGCGTCCTCGCCGCTCCGGTGCTGGCGCAGGGCACACTGGGCGACAGCAAGGTCTCTCCGACCACACCGTCCACCACCAGCATCGTCCCGAAGAGCGAGAAGGCGATCACCAAGGTCACCAAGCATCGCATGGTTGTCCGCCATCACCGCCACGGCACCAAGCTGGCGAAGTACACCAAGTCCCCCGGCACCAAGATGGCGAAGTCCGCCAAGTACGGGAAATACACCCACCCAATGAAGCACGGCAGGACCTCGGCCAAGTTCATGTCCAGCGCGCGCGCTTCGGCGAAGCCCATTTCCTCAAAAGCGTTAACCAAGCGGAGCTTCTCGAAGCCGGCCGCCAAGCGGGGCCTCGACTAAAGACTCCAAAGGATCCCCGCTTCGGATCCAAGCGGAGGCCGGCCCCAAGAGGCCGGTCTCCGGCTATTTAGGCCGCGCCCTCGAGTTTCGCCCGCTCGCGCACGAAATTCGTCAGTGCGATATTGTCGATCTTGCCCGAGCCAAGCAGCGGGAGCTTGTCGAGGGCCAGCACTTCGGCCGGCACCATCATTTCGGGGGCGCCGCGGGCGCGCGCGAAGGCGAGGAGATCCGAGCGCTTGGCGTCGGTCTTGGTGGTGACGAGTACGAGACGCTCACCCTTGCGGGCGTCCGGAACCGTGGCGACGCCCGACATGGCGTCGGGCCACAGGTCTGCGGCGAGCGCCTCCACGGCAGCGAGCGAAATCATTTCGCCGCCGATTTTAGCAAAGCGTTTCGCGCGGCCCTTGATGGCGATGAACCCCTCAACGTCGATCGTCACGATGTCGCCGGTATCGTGCCAGCCCTCGGGCGGACGCTCGATCACGCCGGGGTTTTCGGCGCGCACATAGCCAAGCATCACGTTGGGCCCGCGCACGTAAAGGCGACCCCCCTCCTCGACGCCGGGCACCGGCTCAAGCCGCGCCTCCATTCCGGGCATGAGCCGTCCGACGGTGCCGAACTTGTTGAACATCGGGGTGTTTATCGCAAGCACCGGCGCAGTTTCGGTGACGCCGTAACCCTCGAGGATGCGCAGGCCGAATTTCTCCATGTAGGCGCGCCGCGTCGCCTCTTTCACGGGCTCCGCGCCCGCCAGGATGTAGCGCAGCGAGCGGAAATCGTAGGCGTGGGCGCTGCGGGCGTAGCCGGCGAGAAATGTGTCGGTGCCGAACATGATGGTGGCGTTCACGCCATAGATCATCTCCGGCACGATGCGGTAGTGCAGCGGCGAGGGATAGAGATAGATCGGCACGCCACTCACCAGCGGCAGCATGAGACCGACCGTCAGGCCGAAGGAATGGAACACGGGCAGGACGTTGAACACTTTGTCGGTGCGGCCGAAGTCGATGCGCGCCTCCGCCTGCGCCGCATTGGCGAGAATGTTGCAGTGTGACAGCACCACGCCCTTCGGCACGCCCTCCGAGCCCGACGTGAACAGAATGGCGGCCGGGTCGGTGGCGGCGCGTTGCACCAGGGGGCGCCTGGCGGCGAGGAGGCCGCGCAACTTGTCAGCCCTTGTGATCTCGCGACGCACGTCCTCGAGGAAGATGACATTGAGATCCAGCGCGAGCGCCTCAACGATCTTGTCGAGATGCGCCCTCTCGACGAACGTCCGCGACGTCACGATGTGCTTGATGTCCGCCGCCCGGCAGCCGCTGCGGATATTCATCACGCCAGCAGTGAAATTGATCATCGCCGGCACCCGCCCGGCGGACATCGCAGCCAGGATCGTGACCGCTGCCCCGTTGGCGTTAGGCAGCATGACGCCGATGGCGTCACCGGTCCTGCCGAGCCTCATCAACTTGCGGCCGAGCACTGCGGCGCCGACGAGCAGGCGCTTGTAGGTGAGAACGCCCGCGACCGGATCCTCCACGGCGACGCGATTGCGGCCGTTGTCGGCGGCCGCCTCGATTACAGCCTCCACGATGGTGCGGTTGGTCGAGGTGGTGCGATAGATGAGGTCCGACATGATGGTGTAGAGCATGGCGCCCGCTGCCATGCGCCGCTTCCTGCCGCGCAGGGCCGGGTCCACCGTCAGCCGGACCGGCTCCAGGATGGTGACGGTGACTTTGGGCACCAGGCGACGGCGCACCTGGCTGCGGGCGAGACGCGTGAAATAGGTTTTTTCGAGGCCCTTGATGCGCACCGGCACCAGCATGGCATCCGATTTATCGGCGATCATGGCGGCGCCGTCATAGACCTTCATCAGGCTGCCGGTGACCGTGATGCGTCCTTCCGGGAAGATGATGAGCGGATCGCCACCTCTGACGACGTGGATGAGCGTGCGGGTCGCAAGCGGCTTGGTCGGGTCGAGCGGCATCGCGCGGGTGAGCTTGAGGAACGGCTTCACCCACCAGCGCTGCGCGATGTTGCTGTCGATGGCAAAGACCGGTTCGCGTTCGAGCAAGGAGAGCGCCACCGCGGCGTCGAGAAAGCTTACGTGGTTGAGGGCGATGATGGCGTTGGGCCCCGCCTTGGCGACGTTATCGAGGCCCTTGACCTCGAGCCGGAAGAATGCGCGGAAGATCACCGACAAGAGGTCGCGCACCGGATTGACCGGCATGGTGCGCAGGATCACGATCGCGGCCACGAGGTTGAGGACGCCAAGGCCGATCAGGATCGTGCCGGCGGCGACGCCTCCCGCCTGTAATGCCGCGACGGACAGCGCGGCGACGGTCATGAACAGGGCGTTGAGCACGTTGACGGCGGCCACTACGCGGGCGCGGCGGTCGGCCCCGGCCCAGGCTTGTACCGCCGCGAACGCCGGCACGATGAACAGCCCGCCCCCGATCGCGAGGCCGGCAAGGTCGACGGCGATATGGACGCCCGGACCGCCGCTGAAGACTTCAGCAATGCCGCGGCCTTGCTGCGCCGCAACCATGCCGGCCGTGAGCCAGCCGAGGTCAATGGCAAACACCGCCAACAGCGCCGCGCCGAAGACCGTCGGAATGAGGACGATGCGCCCGCTGGCGAGCCAAGCCGCAAGGCCGGATCCGATCGCGATCGCAATCGAGAAAACCGCCAGATAGGCATTGATGACCTGCTCATCGCCGCCGAGTGCTTTCTTGACGAGCGGCGCGAGCAGCGTCGTGACAACGACGCCCACGAGCCAGAACCAGCTCACCACCAAACCGCCCCACCACAGCCGGTATTCGCGGTTAAGGTCGCGCAGCAAAGCCCAAGTCGATCGCGCGATGTTGAAGTCAATCACGAGGTCGGGTGCGGCTTCGCCGGTTCGCGGGATGAACAGCGCGGAAATCCAGGAAGCCAACGCGAACGCCATCATCAGGCCCGCAAAGGCGGCCGGACTGCCGTTCTTGGACGCAAAGCCGGCCATGATCGTGCCGGTCAGGATGGCGATGAAGGTGGCGCCTTCGACCAGCGCGTTGCCGCGCGGCAACTCAGCCTCGGCGAGATGATCAGGCAGGATGCCGTATTTGATCGGCCCGAACAGGGCCGCGATGACACCGACCAAGAACAGGGCCGCAAACAGGAGTGTCGGGGAATCGTACAGAAAGCCCGCGATCGCGATGGCGGCCACCGCGATTTCGATGACCTTGAGCCTGCTGGCAACCACCGACTTGTCAAAGCGGTCCGCGAGCTCGCCGCCGATCGCCGACAGGACGAAAAACGGGAAAATGAGGGCCGCGGGGGCGAGCGCTATCAGGGCCTCCGAGTGCGGCCCGGCCCATCTGAACAGGAGCAGCAAAACGAGCGCGGTCTTCAGGAAATTGTCGTTGAAGGCGCTGAAGAACTGGCACCAGAACAGGGGCGCAAATCGCCGTGTAGCCAACAGGCTGGTTGTCATTGGCGGGTCCTAGTGCTGATTCGGGGCCTACCACGTCGGTTAAGCCAGCCTACGCATTCCGCAGCTCTGTAGCATGTCTCTTCGCCCGCCGCAGTGTTCCGATTGGAGCGCCTTCGAGGCGAAAGGTGGAAATGCGCGTTATTGGGCTTCATGCCGATACTTGGGATACGGCCATGGATTGTGTGACGGCGCTTAAGGTCGCAATAGGCGCGCCCGATTGGCACGGAGGCCGCCGGGGCGGTACGGATTGCCAAGCGTGAAGGCCCGGCTATTGTCGCGCCGCGCCGGGCGAGCCCTAATCCGGGAACGCCGACAGACGCGAAGTGCGGCAGGAGGGCAGATGGCTTGGACACGGGCGGCCGCGGTGGCCGAGGTCAAGGAGCGCGGCGTGATGGATGCCGATGTGGGGGGCGAGGAGATTGCGCTCTACTGGGTCGACGACGCCGTCTATGCGACGCACAATGTGTGCACCCACGCCTTTGCGCGCCTGTCGGAAGGCTTCCTGGATGGCGACTGCATCGAATGCCCAATTCACCAGGCGGTGTTCAATGTGAAGACCGGGGAAGTCGTGGCGCCCCCAGCTTATACGGCGGTGAAAACCTATCCATGTCGGATCGAAGGTGACGACGTGCTCGTCGATATCTGAGCGACCAAATCCCGGTCGACCAAATTTGACCGAATCAAACCCCCGATGAAATGCCATCCGGGCAATGTTCTATTTGGTTTTGCAGCGATTGCGGCACGGTTTCCTCGATGGTCGACACGCTCCGCGGGGGCGACGACTGCCACCGCACAGTGGTACGAAACTCATAGCCGCACGCTTCGCACGCCCACCAATGCCGCACCTCATTCGTGCTCACGTGCTGAGATTTCGTCGCGGCGATAATCAGGTCTCGACACCGCGGACAGAACAATCGTGAAATGTTACAGGGCGCAAATGAGAACGCCGGCGCTGTCCCGTGGTTTTTCATGCGACCGTCCTTCCTTGTCGCCCGCCGCACCCCAAGTACCCCGCCGCGCGAGAACATGCTGTGCATATTGGGCGCCAACAAGGCGCAACGAAGAAAGTGGGATGAAATATGACGTGCGCGCGGCACCGCAATACATGTTGTCGCCGTCGCGCCGCAAAGCATAGCTTGTTGTCGCCGTCGCGCCGCAATGCGCAGCTCGCTTTAGTGCGCGCCTTTGGGAGTGAGTCAATGTAGCTGGGGCGTAGTCAACTATCATTGCGGTGATGCGTATGGCGCTCGGTCCGATCAGCCAGCGTGGTGCGGAGACATTCTATGTCCTGCGAAAATGAAGGTGCTCGACGGTTTGAGCTGGTCAATCGCTTCAGCCAATCTGAAGGGATTGGAGCGTCGATCAAAGTCATAACGTTGAGGGGCGGGTATAGGCCAGCATTGCCTGCTGTAGGGGTCGGCCCTTGTGGTCGCCCGATTTGCGCGCCTCGGAGCACCCGCGATGAGTATCAATGGGGCGCGATCAGCGCCATCTTAAACCTCCCACTGCGTTCGCCGGCAACGGGGCGACCACAAGGGTCGTCCCTACATCGTCCTCAGGTCGGCGCTGTTATCGCTTTTCCCGATGGTCCGATATCGCTTTTCACAATGGCACGATCCCTTCAGGCTGGCAGAAGCGAACGACTAGCGATTGCCGCAGTGTCGACGAATTGACGGGGGGCCGTTTTGCTGTAACGATCATCCGGGGGTTGTCTGGGGGCGGAAGCAGGTGTGGGCGTCACCAACTCGTAGTTGCGCGGCGCAGGTGGTTGCGGTCGGGTACGGCCGCTCGCGAGGGGACGGTCAGCCTTTTATGTACTCCTGAAACAACATCGTTCCGAACGCGGCGGACTTGCGCGCGGCGCGATCGCGCGCGCGACTTCGATGGCTGGCGTTGCGTAAATACGGTGCAGTAAATCAACGCGTCAGAGGAAAGCCCATGGTGACCAGACCGACGGTCGAACAGGTGCGTGCGAAGACCTCGGAGCCGGCAAATGTGATCGAGGAACTGCGCCGACGCTATGATCTGCTCACCCATTCGCAGAAACGCATAGCCGAATATATCGTCGACCAGTCCCAGGCGGTGGCGTTTTCGACCGTCGACCAGATGGCCGCGCAGCTTGGTGTCAATCCTTCAACGATCGTACGCTTCTGCTATCGCCTCGGCCTTAACGGATTTCCCGATTTGCAGGAGCGTATGCGCCAAGTCGTTCGCGGCCAATTGTCGCGCGCCGACGAGCAGGTCGAGACCGGCGCCAGCGGCGCCCATCTGCAAGGCACCACGTTCGGGGATTCTCTTGCCCATGATTTGCGCAATCTGCAGCGCACGATCATGAGCCTGACGGCGGACGATCTCAACCGCGCTGTCGATCAGCTCATCGCGGCGCGCCGTGTCTTAGTGATCGCTGGTTTTTCGGCGTTCTCGCTGTCGCACTATTTCGGCCTGGTGCTCAGCCGCCTTCGCCCCGATGTTCACATTCTCGGGGCCGACGAAGGTGTATCCAAGGTCCGGCTCGCCGAAACCGGCGCACCGGACTGCCTCGTGGCGTTTACGTTTCCGCGCTATGCCCAATTCACGCAGCGGGCTGCCATGTGGGCGCGCAAACAAAGGGCGACGATCATCGCGATCACCGATACGCCGATTTCGTCAGTCGGCCAGATCGCAGATACCGTATTGGTGGCGTCGCCGACCGGAACCGGCATGCAAAATTCCATGGTGGCCCCGATGGCGGTCGCCAATGCGCTCCTCAACGGGGTCATCGCCGCCAAAGGCACCGTAGCGCTGGAGCGCTACAGCAGCAGCGACGAACTGTTTGACGGTTTGAGCTCATTCCTGCTCAAGCTCGATCAAGCGGACTGATGTCCCCTCCAGATGACAGGTATCAGAGATCAGATGACAGAAGGACTGCCATGACCGACGCTACGACCGCCGCAAAGGCTGTAGGAATGGGAATCGCCGGCGGCGCAATCGTAACGGCGCTGATTGATCTGTTCGTTGCTAAGGGGGTCATTGACCGCGAGGAAGCCCGCGTGGTGCTTGAAAGCGCCATGTATCGCGCCGCCATGTACACCGGCACGTTCGAGGGCCTCGAGGCCACCAAAATCATCGGCGAGTTGCTGGAATCCGGGATTGCCGGAAATGGCAGCGCGGAGCAAGCCCAGCCTTAGGCGTGGCGGATCGACATAACTTCAATCCGAGGGGCTTCTCCGGTATGCTTCATTTCTACCGTTGCCGTGCCGTTCGCATGAGCCTTGCCATGGCGGCCAATTTCGCCGTTGCGATCTTGCTATGGCCTCCGGCGGCGCAGGCGCGCGTTTTTGCCCAGTGGGTCGAACTCGGGCCGGATGGCGCCTCGAGCGTGCGGGCGATCACCGAAGATGCCTGCCCGCAGGTGATCTTCGACGGCATCCCGACGTTGATGATCGTTCGCGCCGAACCGGGGCAGAGCATCGAGAACGTCAAGCCGGCCGCATTTCCGGTGCGCAGCTGCGAGGTCGCGGTGCCGCAGGGCGCGGTCGCGGCGACGCTCGACGGTCGGGTGCTCCCGCTCGCACGGCCCAACCCTCAGCGCATTCTGGTCTTCGGCGACACCGGCTGCCGGCTTGACCGGAATACGCAGCAGGATTGCAACGATCCGGCGGCGTGGCCCTTTCCGAAAATCGCCGCGGCGGCCGCGAAAGCGAGGCCGGACCTGGTGATCCACGTAGGCGATTACCATTATCGCGAATTGCCGTGTCCGGCGGAGCGCAGCGGTTGCGCCCGCAGTCCATGGGGTTACGGATTTGACGCCTGGTACGCGGACTTCTTTGACCCGGCAGCGCCCCTGTTGGCCGCAGCGCCCTGGATTATGGTGCGCGGCAATCATGAGGATTGCGCGCGCGCCGGAGAGGGCTGGATCCGGTTCCTCGATCGGTTGCCGGCAAGCGCGATTTGCCGCGACCTGACCGGAATCTTCGTGGCGCGCCTAGGCGATTTCGGATTCGTGGTCGTGGACGGCGCTCGCGCAGAAGACCCCAAGGGCGACATGGGTGCGCTTGCCGGCTTGTTGCGCGGCCAGCTCGCCGAGGTGGCAGCAAATGTGCCGGCGGAGGCTTGGTTCGTAAGCCACCGGCCGCTCAATTCCATGCGCAGCGCGCCTGATCGGCCGGCGAACGAAGTCGACAATGCGGTGCAGGAGTTGGCGTTCGGAAGCGTCATGCCGCCCGGCGTGCGGATGACCGTCGCGGGTCATATCCATTTCTTCCAGGCGGTAGATTTCGGCGGCTCGCGCCCGCCTCAGCTCGTCGTCGGTACCGGCGGCGACAATCTTGTCATGGTACCGCCGCTCAGCGTTGCCGGGGCCGACATCAATGGCCGCAAGGTCATCAACTCGGTGGCTTATTCGGGCTTTGCCTACATGGTGTGGGACCGCACCGGCAATCTTTGGCTCGGAACACTGTTCGACGTGGATGGCAAGGTGCTTAGTCATTGTCGGCTTATCGACCGGTCGCTCGGCTGCGGACCGTGAGAACGCTCGTGCCGGCGGTCACCGCGACCCGCAAAGAATGACCGCGCATCATTGATGGCGGCCCCGAAAAGGTGCATCCTGGTTGCGGGCGGCGTGACTGCAGCCGGCGGACGGTCGAGACTGCAAGTCCCGAGATACGCGCGCCGGACGTGATGGCCGGCCCGAATACGGGCGGCGATGATACGCAATAACTGGGAGGATGTGATATGGCTCGCGCCTATGGTTGCGACCTTCGTGCCGTCCTGGCAGGTGCTGTCATCTGCTGGGCCGTTGCGGACGGGGTTGCGGTCGCGCAGGAGGGAGCCGAGGCGACGGAGGAGCTTGGCAATTCGTATCTGCTGGCGCGCCGAACCACCGGTCAGGGTTCGGTCATCGAGACGTTGCTCTTCGACGGCCAGGCCATCGTCACCGAAATCGCCGTACCGGCGCCGGATGCAGGAGCAACGGCCGGCACGACCGGGGCCATCGCACGGACGCTTCCCGGCAGCGCAAACGCTCTGCCGGGCGGCGTCGCGGCCTTGCCGCCTGGCTTCGCGTCTGGATTCGGTGGTACCTGGCTGACCGGCGAAGTCGTCGACGACTATCTCGTCCTCCATCGCATCCGCGCGACCGAGCCCGCAACGCACGAGATTTTCCGCGGGGGCCGGAAAGTCGGGTCTGTCACCGAAGTCGGTCCATCGATCCGCACCGGAAAGTTGGCGGGTCGAAATTCGTTTGCGTTCGAGTCCAGCGACGATCGCTTTGTCGTGCGCCTGACGCAGCCTGATGGAACGAGGATCCGCGCCACCACGGAGCATGGCCGCTTCTTCGGTCAAGTGGTCGAGCGCTCCGCCGCCCTTGCGGCGCCGACGCGCCTCGGTGTCGGCGTTGCGGCGCCGTTGGAGCCATCCCTTGAAGCGCTCGGACCATCGATCGGCCGCTCTCCAGAACCGCAACGGCTCGCGCGGCCTCAGGAAGCTACAGGTTCGATCATGGTGGAAGAACCCGCGCCGCAAGTCATTGTAAGGTTGCCGGAGACGGTGCCGCTTCCCCGGCCGTCTCCGCTACCCCGCATAAGGCCTGTCATGGGGGCAACGCCAGTTCGGACGGCAAGCCCATCGCCTACCGGAAATTCTTACAGAGGTGCGCCGGAACCAATGACCTTCGCTCCGGCAATAAGACAGAAACCGGCGACGACGTCGGGGAACGCTCCACTTCCGGCGGCGGCGCGGTGGCTGGTGGCTCCCCCATCGGCAATCGCGGCGCCGGCCGCGAGGTCGGTCACGCCGACAAACGCAGCACCGACCGGCGGACCGAAACCCGCGGCGGCTGTTGCGAGGGAGCCGCTTGCCGCGACGCCGGCAAAGCCGATCGTGCGCGCGCCAGCCACTGCGGCGCCAGCCGCTAAGCCGAAACCAGCCCTGGCGACCGAAAGTGCCCTGCCCCCGCCGAGCGCCGCAGCGAGGCCTGTTGCACGGCCATCACGCGCGCCGCTTTCGGACCCGTGGCTCCAATAGGCATGGCGCGCCGCTCGCTCGCAGTCAGTAGGGTGGGCAAAGCCAACGGGTCCGGCCGGAGCCTGCCATCGGGCCGGCCAGAGGCCGGACCCGTTGGGCCGGCCCGATGACAGGCTCCGCGTGCCCACCACCCCCTCCCTACCCTCCCCCACATGCGGGGGAGGGTAGGGAGGGGGGGCACGGCGCGCAAGAGCGCGCCTTTGCCCCCACAGTCCGCGTAATATGATTCGAACCTAGAAATCGCCGTTATCGACTTCGACCGGCGGGTACTTGAATCTTCGTGTAACCGCAAGCATAAGCACCGCGGGGGCGCCGTCGAAGCTGCAGTCAGTTTTTTATTCCATCCACCTATACGGCATCCGCAGTGTACCTGCTCGGCATCCACAACTCTGCGCACGACGCGGCGGCTTGCGTGTTTCGCGATTATCAATTGCTGGCGGCCGTTTCGCTCGAAAGGCTGACACGCAAGAAGGGCGCGGGCGTTTGCGCCGAACAGGAACTGCCGATCCCCGCCATCGACGAATGCCTGGCCGTTGCCGGCATCAGGCGCGCTGATGTCGACGTGGTCTGCTCCACGCGCGACCACTTCGAATTTCAGTCCTATGCCCTGCAGGGACGGCTGCGGCTGAAGCAGCAGGCATTTCGGCTGTTGGGCCAGAAACGTTTGCCGCGCATGACCTATATGATGCAAAAATTGGGCGTCAGCGACGCGCGCGACATCTTCGATGCCGACTCGTTTCGGGCTCGTTACGGCTTCGACAAGGCCGATATCTATTTCGCCAATCATCATTTCGCCCACGGCATCGCCGCTTACTTCTATTCGCCGTTTGATGACAGCCTCGTCTATACGGCCGACGCTTGCGGCGACAACGTCGCCTATAGCGCCCGGGCCGCCAGGCAGAGCGTGTTTGAGGGGCTGTTCGGCGGCGATGAAAGTCTTCACGCCCCGTTTCCGGCCCATAGCCTGGGGAATCTTTACGGCTTTTTCACCCAGGCACTCGGTTTCATTATGGATCGTCACGAAGGGAAACTGACGGGACTCTCGGCGTTCGGCGAGGCAAAGGTAGCCAAGGACATCAAACAGCACTTTCGTGTCGAAGAAAATGGCGAAATCAGCGCCGATTTTCCGAGCCACGACGCCATGCGGGATTTCGCGTTTGATGTGGCCCGCCGGCTGTCGCGCGAGGATGCTGCTGCTTCCGTTCAACGCGTCCTTGAAGAACTCATATGCGAGGCCGTCGAAAAACTCCTGCGCATTACCGGGACGCGCTCCGTGGCGGCTGCCGGCGGCATATTTGCAAATGTCCGCCTCAATCGGGCGCTGATCGAAACGACCAGGGCCGAACGAATTTTCATTTTCCCGGCCATGGGCGACGAAGGGCTGCCGGTTGGCGCCTGCCTCATCTACCTGCACCAGCGTGACGGCGCGTCAGAATGGCAGCGCCGGCGCCATCTCCTTGACGACGTGTACCTGGGCCGAAGCTATGACGATAACTTCGCGGCTTCTTCCGCTATTTACCCGAAAGTCGTGCGCGACGGCGGCGACAACATCGGCAAGGCCGTGGATGCTCTTGTCGCCGGCAAGGTCGTCGCCATCTACACCAGCCGCATGGAATACGGGCCGCGAGCGCTCGGCAACCGATCCATTCTGGCGTCTCCGGTGGCGCGGGAGATCAATGATTCCATCAACAAGCGCCTCGACCGTTCCGAATTCATGCCATTCGCGCCTGCCGTGCTGGACCAGTATGCCGCGAAGGTATTTGACCTCCACGAAGGAAACTCCTACGCGGCGCGGTTCATGACAATCACCTGCGCGGTGCACCCATCCTGGCGCGAACGCATCGCCGCCGTTGTGCATGTCGACGGGTCGGCACGTCCGCAGATTGTCCGGGAACGCGACAATCCGCTGTATTTTCGTGTGCTAAGCCGGTTCCATGAACGAACCGGCCTGCCGGTGCTGGTGAACACCAGCTTCAATGTGCACGAAGAGCCGATCATCGATACGCCTGATCAGGCCCTTCGGGCTTTGGTTGACGGCAGGGTGGACTATATCCTCACCCACGATAGCCTGTACGCGATTGAGCCAGGCGCTGCCGCATGATGGCGCAATAGGCGTCAAACCTAATCTGCCGAGAACAGGCGATCGAGTTCAGCATCCAGGTCATCGTCGTCCGGGTCATCGCCGTCCTTCGGGTGCCTGCTGAGATATTCCCTGAACATCTCCGCCGCTGCGGGCTTGCGCTCGATCAGCCGGCCGGCGCGCCAACATTCGCGGGCAGCGACCCGTATGCTTTCAGCTTCTTCCAACAGCCCCGCCCCCCGTAGTTGACGGCGAATGCGGTTGAGAGCGTGCCCGAAACGGGTGAGCCGCTCGCCGGTCTCCATAAGCGCAGATTCTGCCATGACTTACTCCCCCCTCATCATCGCAGCCGGATCATCGTCATCAAAATGGCGCATGCGAGGCGGGCCGAGACGCCGCCCTGCTATCACCAATCGGCGGCGACGAGCCCCGTATCGATGGGGTGCGTGAGCTTTCCGTTCCGACGATCTGGAACCTCTCTCTTTGGCCTACATTTGCCCCGGGATTGACGGCACAAGTCCCGAAGGCCAAGCAGCAGAAAGCTTAAGACTTTCGCGCTCCGTCGCGTTATTCGAGCGTCACATTGGCGGCGCGGATCACGTCGCCCCAGCGCTGCGTGTCTGCCCTGATAATTTCGGCCATCCGCTGCGAAGTGCCGCCCACCGCTTGCAGGTGCATCAAGCTCAGACGGCCTTGCATCTCAGGCGCCTTCAGCACCTCATTGAGGGCGGCATTAAGCTTTGCGACGATCGGCGCCGGCGTCTTTGGCGGCGCCGAAATGGCGTTCCAGGTATCTGACACGAAACCGGTGAGCCCGGCTTCCTGCAAGGTTGGGACATCGGGCAGTTCCGGAATACGCATCGACGTCGTCACCGCGAGAATTCTGGCTTTGCCGGCTTTGTGCAATTCCGTCGATGTCGCGAGTTCGTTGAAGAACGCGTCCACATGACCGCCCATCAAATCGTTGATCGCGGGCGCGGTGCCCCGATAGGGCACATGGAGGAGAGTGGTGCCGGTCGCCTGCTCGAACATCACGGCGGTCAAGTGCGAGGTCGTGCCATTGCCCTGCGAGGCGTAGCTCACCTTTCCGGGATTGGACTTGGCATAGGCTATGAACTCCTGCACGTTTTTGGCTGGGAAATCCGCCCGCACCGTGACTGTATTGGGGATCGTGGTCATCACCGCGACCGGCATGAACCGCGACGGATCGAACGATATCGTCTTATAGAGCAGTGGGTTGGTAGTGATCGGCGCAGGCTGCGATGCGAGCAATGTGTAGCCGTCGGGCTCTGCAGCGAAGACTGCTTCGGCGCCGAGATTGCCGGACTGCCCGCCCTTATTCTCGATTATGATCGGCTGGCCGAGACGGCGCTGCAGCCGGTCGGCGACGAGGCGAGTGACCGTATCGACGCCCCCCCCGGGTGGCAGGCAGACGATGATCTTGATCGGCCGGTTGGGATACTCCGCCGGTTGGCCCGCGGCGGGCGCCACCGCAAGCAACACGCCTGCCGCAGCCATCAGCGTAAGATATTTCGACATGACGCGTTTCCTCAGTGATTCCGTCGGGCCAGGCGGCCAGTCCGATCCGCGCGGCCATGGCAACCGGCCGGAATCGAACCCGCGACCTTCAGCTTAGAAGTTCATCGGCCGCAACAAGAATTGCATTGTAGCATTATTTTCTTAGCCTCGCGACTTCGGCCGCTGCGGCCGTCCTTTTTCCCCATTCGCCTTGCGCGCCCCCTAGGATTGCGGCCCTGCTGCCGGCCACGCTTCTCGTGTAAGCAGCCCCGTGGCCGCTCGGGCGACCGACGCGCTACTCTCCTGGAGGCACACCGCTGCATTGTGCGTCGCTATTGGACCACCGCGGCGGGCTTGGCAGCAGCACGCGAAGCAGGCATCCTGCCCCAAAAGAGCCTTCACCCGGGGAACGACAATCGACGTGATTGGAGGAGCGTCATGCTGTACCGAGCCGCGATCGGAACGATGGTGTTTACGGCGGCGGCGTTGTGCATGCCGACTGCAACGCAAGCATTCGACGACGCTATATATCCTGCGCTGACGGGCCAGTGGACCAGGGCCATAGTCCCGGGAGCCGTCGGCCACCCCCCATTCGATCCAGCCAAACCGCCGGGCCGAGGACAAGAGGCGCCCCTCACGCCCGAATACCAAGCTAAATTCGAGAGCACCCTCGCCGACCGCGCCGCCAGCGGACTGGGCGATGTGGTGTCGACGACCTGCCTCGCTCCCGGCATGCCGATGATGATGCAGGCCTATGAACCGATGCAAATCACCGTGCTGCCGGAGACCACCTACATCTTGATTGATCATATTCACGAGAGTCATCGAAGAATTTTCACCGACGGACGCGAATGGCCCAAGATCGTTCAGCCGACCTTCACCGGCTATAGCATTGGCAAATGGATCGATGAGGACAGGGATGGACGTTACGATGTCCTCGAAGCCGAAACCCGCTATTTCAAAGGGCCACGTTTCTTCGACGGCAGCGGCATTCCGTTGCACGAAGATGACGAGAGCGTCATCAGGGAGCGCATCTATCTCGACAAGGCGGACCGCAACCTCCTTCATGACGAAATCACCGTGACCGACCACGCATTGACCCGTCCGTGGAGGGTGATGAAGAGCTATCGCCGCACCCTCGACCCGCTGGCGGAGTGGCCGGAGTACATTTGCAACGAGCAAATCCCATTCATTCATATCGGCAACGAGACCTACAAAGTGGATCAGGACGGCTACCTGATGCCGACCAGAAACCAGCAGCCACCGCCAGACCTGCGGTATTTCAAGCAACCGAAGAAGTGACATCCGGCCGGCTTTACCGACCTTTGATCAGAAACAAGGAAGGGCACTAAATGCTGTATCGAAGCTCGATCGGCGCCGTAGCGCTGGCAGCGTCACTGGGCGTGACAACACTTGGCGCGACACTTGGCGGCGCGCTTGCGTTCGATGAATCGAAATATCCGGATTGGAAGGGCGCGTGGCGTCGCGTTGCCGTGCCCGGCGTTGTCGGCCAGCCATCATACGACCCGACAAAGCGCGGCGGGCGGGCTCAGGAGGCGCCATTGACTCCGGAATATCAGGCCATCTTCGAGGCCAACCTCAAGGACCAGGCCGCCGGCGGACAGGGCACCGACCCGACCTATACGTGCCTCTCGCCCGGCATGCCAAGGGTCATGACCACATTCGCCCCCTTCGAGATCGTCGTGACACCGCAGATGACCAATTTCCTGATCCAGCACATCCACGATTCTCGCCGGATTTTTACCGATGGGCGCGAGTGGCCGAAGAAAATCGTGCCCACGTTCGTCGGATATTCAATCGGCCGGTGGATCGATACGGACGGGGACGGCCGCTACGACGTGCTCGAGATCGAGACTCGCGGGTTGAAAGGTCCCCGATCGTATGATCCGGCCGGCCTTCCGTTTCACTCCGACAATCAAAGTATTTTCAAGGAGCGTGTTTACTCCGATAAGGCCGATCCGAACATCCTCTACGACGAAATCACGACGATCGACAACGCGTTGACACGGCCGTGGACAGTTACAAAGACGTATGCTCGTCTGCCGATCAAGCAGCCGGAGTGGGTCGAGGAAGTTTGCGCCGAAGGCAATGGTGATGTCGAAATCGGCAAGGAGGGGTATTTCCTTAGCGGGGACGGCCACCTGATGCCCACCAAGAAGGACCAAGCTCCGCCGGACTTGCGATATTTCAAACAAATCCAGAATACGCAAACGTTGACACCCCTAACCGAGTCGCCCAATAGCGACGCGAAAAGCGGGGTATCCATTCCGGATTTATCCGGCATATGGGGGCGCTGGTTCAATTTGGAACCGCCATCGTCGGGACCAGGTCCGATTGTCAGCAAGCTCCGGAGGCCCGACGCCACCATTATCCAGAGCGTGGTTGGCGATTACACCAATCCGATCTTGAGGCCGGAGGCGGCCGCGACCATCAAGAGGATCGGCGAAATGGAATTGGGCGGGACTGTCCTCCCCAATCCCCATAACCAGTGCTGGCCGGAGCCGAGCCCGTTCATATTGAGCATTCAACTCGGCATGCAACTGATACAGCAGAAAGACGAAGTCGTTCTGCTCTACCTCAGTGATCATCAGGTGCGCCATGTGCGCCTGAACGTGCCCCATTCTGTGCACCAGGTGCCGTCATGGCAGGGCGAGTCGGTAGGCCACTATGAAGGCGGCACACTGGTGATCGATACGATTGGCCAAAAGGTGGGGCCGCTCTCGATGGTCGATAGGTACGGCACGCCCTTCAGCGCGGCGTTGCACGTGATCGAGCGCTACCGGCTGATCGACGGAACAATGGCTCGTGACCTGCAGCAAAAGCACGAAAGCGCTTATTTCGGTGCCGGAAGATCGAGCCCCCCTAACAATCCTTACGGGAGGGGCGATGTTGACCCCGACCCGACGAAGCCGGGATTGCAGGTCGAGATCACCGTTGACGATCCCGCGACTTTCGCCACGCCGTGGTCAGCGCTCGTGACCTACCGTCGCGTGCAAGGCACATGGCCAGAAGCAGTATGCGCCGAGAACACGCGGGGATCCGGCTCATCATGGGTGAGCCTCGTGCCTCAGGCCTTGAAGCCAGACTTCTGAAGGTTGGCCCCGCCTATTGCGGTCCGCCGTGGCTGTGTGGGACCACGGCGGACCTGACCGAACTCATGGGGAGGGTCCCGAAATGAGTTAGGCTACCGCCAGTCATACAAAAACGTCGAAGAGGAGGAACTCCGGGTATCTCCCTAGGTGAATGACTTGAGTGGGGGCGAGCTCACGGAAAGCGCAAACTGATCATCGTTTTGCCGTTCGCCCAAGCCGACTCCCAACCTGCCGACGGCATCGTGCGAAATCGCGAGTATATCGTTATCGATCGGCCACAACTCCCGCCGTTCCACCTGTCATGGCTCCGTGCCCCGGTTCGTCGGCAACTTGGGAGTGCATCGATATAGAGATTTGCGAGCAGTCCGCCACGCCTGCACGTTACCTGCTTAAAATCATTATAATTCGATGTTTCGCCGTTCGCTAATTTATGGTTGCCACGAATGGCCGTCCGGACATAACTGCCATTGGTACAATCTTCTCCGCTGGCTCGGACACGCATCAGCATCGGGGCAAGTATGGACGAACTCAACGGCCGCATGATCGCCTGCCAAATCCTGATAACGGGGCTTATCGCGAGGGTCGCCGATAATTCAAAGGACCCGTTGTCGTTCCTCACCGATTTTCGTGACGAGATCAAAGCGGTGGTCGGTCAGGTGAGAATTTCCGGTATCTCAGACCCCCAACGGGTGCGCGAGACGGCGCAGAAGACCGTCGACGAGCTGTTTTCCCTGATGAAGCCGCCGAGCACTGATTGATTATTTCCGATCAGAACGAAGCGATAAGTTCAACAAAATCGCCCCGCGTCTTTCGTGCGGTTGCGACGTCGCGCCGTGGTCATCCAGCCGTTGCAGCACGCGGCGCAGCGATGCGGACAATCAGCTATTTTAGAGTGATTCCTGAATTTAATTATTCCAATTTTGGAATAACCAATCGCGCTTGTTTAGAAGTAGTCAATTTTGGAAATATTAAAATCACTCAAACGTATTATATCTACAAATATATTTGATTTTACTTCGTCCGTCGAAATAAAAAATAGCCCGATGACGCGACTCGGTCAGCGCGGGATCGGCTTGGGGGGTAAGATGAATGCTGTAAATGCCGTACGGGTGCCGCGATCGTTGCGTTCGCCGATCGCCTTTGTTGCACCAAACGACAATATCCAGATCGACACTACACTAAAAGTCACGGTGGCCTGCCTTGTAGCAGCGGGCTCGATTACCGGCGCCGAGGCTCAGGAGTCTCCGCTCCCGCCGGTGACGATCGACGCGCCGGTCACACGCCCGCGCCCTCCCGCGGCGAAGCCGACGCCGGAGCAGATCCGGGTTCGCAACGAGCTGCGGCGGCTTGCTCGCGAACGGCAGAAGCAGGAACAGGCCGCCCCCAAGCCGGCCGCGAACACAGCCGGAAACCAGCCGCCTGATCGCAATCCCTAAGCGGATCCGGCCGCACCCTACAAGGCTGACCGCGTTGCGTCGCCAAAGTTTACTGAGCCGCTGGTCAACACGCCAAGAACCGTCACGGTTCTGACCAAGGAAATTCTTGAGGACAAGAACGCCACGACCCTCAAGGAGGTTGGGCGCAGCACCGCGGGCGTGACGTTAGGAACGGGCGAAGGCGGTAACGCCTTCGGGGATCGCTTTTTCATTCGCGGCTTCGACGCGCGCAACGATGTGTTCATCGACGGTGTGCGCGATCCCGGCGTCAGCATTCGTGAGAACTTCTTCACCGAGCAGGTCGAGATCCTCAAAGGGCCCGCCTCGTCCTTTGCCGGACGCGGCACCACCGGCGGAGCGATCAATATCGTGACCAAGCAGGCGACCGATCGCAATTTCTACGACGCCGAAAGCACGCTGGGAACCGACGCAACGCGACGCATTGCCATCGATGCCAACCAGGTCATCACGCCGACTCTATCAATGCGCGTCGACGGCATGTTCCAGAATGCTGACGTGGCAGGCCGCGATTACGTCTTCGACGATCGCTGGGGCGGGCTGCATCGCGCTTTGCCGAAATCGTACGTGCCGAAGCCCGTTCGGCGCGATACGGCATGGGTGTTCTCGCCATGATCGGATCGACCGCGCCCTTTGTCGGCCTGTTCGGCACGGTGTGGGGCATCATGAACAGCTTCATTGGCATTTCCAAAGCCCAGACGACAAATCTCGCGGTGGTCGCGCCTGGCATTGCGGAAGCGCTGCTGGCGACCGCCATCGGTCTCGCCGCCGCGATTCCGGCCGTGATCATCTACAATCACATGGTGCGGGCGACGAAATCTTATCTGGATCTCGTTAGCCGGACGTCCGGCGCGGTCGCCCGTCTGCTGTCGCGCGACCTCGATCGCAATCATGGCGGCGCGCTTGCACGCAGAGCGGAGTGAGTCCGTGGGAACTTCTGTAGGCGAAAGCCTCGATGGCGCGGATTTCGACGGTGTCGATGACGACGACGAATTTCCAGAAGCCCAGGAGATCAACGTCACGCCCTTCATCGACGTCATGCTGGTTCTGCTGATCATCTTCATGGTGGCGGCGCCATTGTCGACTGTCGACCTGCCGGTTGATCTGCCGTCTTCGACTGCGAGCCCGCAAAAGAAGCCGGATAAGGCGCTCTACGTAACGATAAAGCCCGATCTGTCGGTTGCGATCGGCGAGACCACGGTCAAACGGCTCGATCTTGTCCGTTCGCTCGATGCAACCGGTGAGCCCGACCACGATCGCCGCGTTTTCTTGCGCGCGGACCGCGGGGTGCCTTATGGCGAGCTGATGGACGTGCTGGAGATTCTGCGTTCCGGAGGCTACGCGAAGGTTGCGCTGGTCGCACGTGAGGCCACACCCGCGCCGCCATCGCCGGCAGATTCGAGGCCATAAGGATGCGCGCCGCCGGACCCATCGCAGGATGTCCCGACGAGGCATTGCAACAAGGCACCATGGCATCAACGCAGCCGGCGTCCGAAATTGACGCCCCGCAACGGGCCTCGCTGTCAATTTGGCTCGCGGCCGCGCTGGGCGCTGTCTTGATCCACGCCGCGTGCATCGCATTCGCGTTTGAGTATCTAAAGCCCGACGAAGTCAGCGAGGAACTTGGAGCGCCGGCGATCGAGGTCGGCATCGAATTGATGGCGCCACGCCGGGAATCGGACGATCTGACACCAGGACCCGAAGCCGAAGCCTCCGCCGCATCTCCGGCTATCATGGAACAGCGCGCGGTTATCGAACAGACCGAACTGCCGAAAGCGACGCCGACCGAGACCGAGGACCCGGACCGAGTCGTCAGTCCGGAGGAGGCGAACAAGCCCAAGGACGATGATCCTGAAGTACCGGCCGTGCAGACTGCCCCATCGAACCCGTCGATCGCTGCCGAAGCCACGGCCATGCCGAGCCCGCAAACCGCCCAGGTTCCCCGTTCGGTCGCTCGCGTCTTGGGAACCGGCGAAAGCATGCAACGGCTACGCACCACGTGGCAGAAAGAACTGGCCACCCATCTGGACAAATACAAGCGTTATCCGGGCGACCGGTCGCACCAAAGTGCGGAGATTTTCATAAAATTCGAGCTGGACCGGACGGGACACGTCGTGTCGACCAACATTGTGAAGAGTTCAGGCGACCAGGCCTTCGACGATGCGGCATTGGCCATGATGCGGCGCGCCGACCCGGTGCCGCCGCCTCCGCCATCGGTCGCCGATGAAGGGCTGAGCTTCATCATGCCGATTATCTTCCGTGTCAAACCACGGAATTGAACTACCGGGACTTTGGATTTTGGCTGCGCCGCGAGGTCAGAAGGCGGTCGCGCCGTTTTCATCAGCCCGCAGCGGCCTGATCGTTCTTTCTTCGAGCTGGCTTGTGATCGCTCGGCGTCAATTTGGCTCGGTGCCTTCCCCGATGACCTTGAACGATTCCTCAAGCTGCGGACTCATTGGAATGTTGAAGCGTTCGCCGTTCGGCAGCCGGGATTCGAACCATTTTGCATAGATCGCGTCGATGTCGCGCGCGATCACGAGATTGCGGACCGCGCGCTCGACGCTTGCATGCAGGTCGGGCTCGTTGCGCCGGAACGCAATTCCGTACGGGTCGTAGGAGAGGAATTCACCTGCCACCTTGAACCGGCTTTGGGAGCGATGCTGGGCAATCAGGCCATATAGCAGGATGTCGTCAGTGGCGAAGGCGTCGGCCTCGCCGTCTGTCAGCATGCGGTAGGACTCCTCATGATCGGGACTTTCGAGAAGCGTAATGCCGAGCTTGAATTTCTGGTCGAGCGCCTTCAGCGCCTGCGCGTTGGTCGTGCCCCGCGTCACGACCACCTTGCGGCCCTTCAGGTCGCGAAAGTCGCGCCAGACGGTCCCGACCGGAACCATGATCTTGGTGCCACTGACAAAGATCATGGGAGAGAAATCGACGAGCCTGCGACGCTCAAGATTGTTAGTGGTGGAGCCGCATTCAAGATCGATCGCATCATTGACGATCGCCTCCAGCCGGGTTTCCGACGTGACCTTGACGAAATCGACCTTGAGATCTACGCGATCGAGCAGGCGCCCGATCTCCTCCACGATGGCATTGCAGATGTCGATCGAGTAGCCGATCGGCCGCCCGGATCGATCGAGATAGGAGAACGGAATCGAAGCGTCGCGGTAGCCGAGCCGCACCGTACCGGTTGTCTTGATCCGGGCAAGGGTGCCGGACACGATGCCAGGGTCGTTCGTCTCGACTTGAGCGTGGCCGGTCGCAGCGCCGATGGATGCGGCGGCGATGACGATGCCGATACGAAACGCGGTCGCAACTAGCCGATCGATTCCATGAAACCAATCACATCGAACGGTCGAAATCAAACACTCGGACCTCATCCTGAGGAGGCTGCGCTCCTCAGGGCGAGGCTGATGGATGAAATCGACATGATTCGTTGTAAGCGCTTCGCGGAGGATCATGGCTTGCCACCCTATTCAGCGGGCGCCGCGGCTGGTATCGGATGCTCCAGCGTCGCGCCTTCGTCGATGCCGGGCTGCTCCGGACGCAGGTTGCCTTCCCATTTGGAGACCACGGCGGCAGCGACGGAATTGCCCACCACATTGGTGGCGCTGCGCCCCATGTCGAGGAATTGGTCGATACCCATGATGAGCAGCAACCCAGCCTCTGGAATGTTGAACGTGGAGAGCGTCGCGGAAATCACCACCAGCGAGGCCCGCGGGACACCAGCCATACCCTTCGAGGTCAACATCAGCAGCAGCAACATGGTGATCTGCTCGCCGGCGCCCAGCGTGATGCCGTATGCCTGGGCGATGAATAGTGTCGCGAAGGTGCAATACATCATCGAGCCATCGAGATTGAACGAATACCCGAGCGGCAACACGAAGCTTGCGATCCGGTTAGGCACGCCAAACTGTTCCAATCGCTCCAGCGTCTTCGGATAGGCGGCCTCAGAGCTTGCCGTCGAGAAGGCGAGCAGGATCGGTTCTCGCACCAGGTGGGCAAGACGAAACGCGCGCTGTCCCATGACAAGGAACCCGGCTCCGAAGATGATCAACCAGAGGATGACGAGCGACACATAGAATCCGCCCATGAACTTGCCGTAGGTAACGAGAATGCCGAGGCCGTTGGTGGTGACGGTCGCGGCGACTGCGGCGAAAACCGCGAGTGGCGCCGCCTTCATGACATAGCCGGTGATTTCCAGCATCATGTGGGAGACCTGCTCGATCAATGTCTCGAGCGGCTTTGCGCGTTCACCGAGGGAAGCGATCGCCACGCCTGAGAATATTGCGAATACCACGATCTGCAGGATTTCGTTATTCGCCATCGCTTCGACGATCGACTTCGGCACCAGGTGGGTGACGAATTCCTTAAGGGTTAGGCCGGAGGTTTTGAGGTTAGGAGAGGACCCGGCATCCGGGATAGGAAGGCCAAGGTCCACGCCGGGCTGGAGAAGATTGACCATCAGCATGCCAAGCAGAAGTGAGACCAGCGATGCGGTGATGAACCATCCCATGGTCTTGAGCCCGATGCGGCCGAGCGACGACCCCGAGCCCATATGGGTGATGCCGACGATCAGCGTCGAAAGGACAAGCGGCGCGATGATCATCTTGATCAGTCGCAAGAACAGATCGGTGATGAGCGAGATGTAGCCCGCGATGCCGGCCGCTGTCTTCGCGTCGGGGAACGCCTCGTGGCAGGCATAGCCGACCACAATTCCCAACACCATGGCGATAAGAATTAAGGTCGTGAAATGCCTTGGCATTGCCCCACTCCTTGTCACTGGTCGGAACTCTTGTCGCGCCGTCTGGAAAGCCGTGCCCTGCGGCGCTGTCCCTGCTGTGAGCGTCAGCTTGATCGCTTTGGTATTCGAGGGCAAGGCCGCTCCGCGGCTGCGGCTCTTCAGATTTCGTTGAAAGACGAATTCCCCTCATAGAATATTACAGGGGCGTTGATTATTACTTTTCGAGCCAGGAGCTTTGCGCTCCGAGAGGAGGAATCTGGGAAATGGAAGGTGCTGACTTGGCGGGAGTTGCGATCGGAAGCGCACCGCTTCGGGGAGTTGCGCCGAATAGCATCGGGGATCAGTGAGAAAAATGCTGCGTCAGCATCTCAAGGAGACGGAGACGGACAGCATCCCTCCGCACTCCGGTCGGGCGCGCCGTATCATCCGCGCCGCCGCTTTAGAAATCCGGCTCGCTCGCTGTCGGGGTGTGATAGCCGAAATAGGAGTTGTTCTCCGCGCACGCCTCCTCGCCCAAGAACCGCGGCTGCACACGCCGGTAACGCTGAATCGCCGACCACGGCTCGTTGAACGTCTCGGGATCTTCCACCCGGATGCGGACTTCGATCATGTTGCCGCCGTCGATCAACTTCCAGCGTTCGATGACGTGAAGCTTCTCGGTATGGGGCGTGCGGTAGTTGTCGACGTAGGTCTTGTCGTTAAACCCGATAGTGTCGATCACGAGTGTGTCGTCCTCGTAATAGCCGACGGATTCGCCGTACCACGATGGCTTCGGATTGGTCGAATGAGGTACGTCAAGATAGATGCGGCGAACCTCCTCGTTACCCGAATGGATCATCAAGACTTCCTTGGCAGTCTGGACGAAGAAGATCGGTTCTACGATGAACATCATGAATCCCGGAACGCCTGCCGGCATACAGCTCGATCGCGCCGTGTAGCCGATTCCGCCGGCGAGCACTTTCTCGTTCTCCCGCCTCATGACCTCCTTGGCCCAAGGCTTGATGTTGGGATTGGCGAGGTCGGCGACCCGGAAAGTCGGCTGCGCTCCGGTGTTGTTGGGAACGTAGGGATAGGCCGGATCGCTGCGCGTGGGGCTGGGCCCGCCCGGTACGGCGGCGATGAAATCGGGATTCGTTGCGATCCAGCCGACTTGATTGGAGGAGAAATCGGGCGCCGGCGCGCGGTCTTGGGCTGCCGCGCCCGTAAGCGCCGTGCAAACAAGTCCGGTCAAGGCCCAGCTGGCAAGGCGTTCGCCTCCTGATGACAGGCCGCGCATCATCTGTTCTCCGCTTATGTTGCACGTACGAGGACCCTGCCGGCCCCGCACCTCATGACCGCGGCCCGCTCTCGCCAGCGGCATCATTTCCAACGATCTTCGCGGCCCTCGAATGACGCATTGCTGTTCGGCCCAGCGCCCGCGTTGGCGCTTGCGGCTCCGGTCGGGTTTTCCCATCAGGGTTCCGTCGGGAAGCGTGATGGCTTCACCGGCGTTCTCCTTTGGGGTTTATGAGCATTGTCGTTGACGAGGATAGGAGAATTCTATGGCCTGGACCAGCATCCCCGGCGCTTTGCGCTTAAAAATCCGCGATGCACTGCGCCCGGCCACGCGCAACGGCCGGTGGGCAGTCCTTTTTCCCGTGCGCGGAATCGCCCTAAGTTGGGCGGCGCCCACGCTCAGTTGCATCAGCAATTTCCGTTATCGTTTTTTGATACTCAGATGCCTCTGCGGGTAATGTGGTCTCGGTGTTGGCCTGATAACGAACTGGCGCGATTCATTCATATACAGGAAGACCTTGATGTTCGCCGACCAGACAGGCAAGATGGCTTGATCGTCCACCGCTGGCGCGGGCCGCGAAATGATGCAACGTTGCAGGAATGGAATCGAGGACACGACTGATTGGGACTGTCTGTTGCCTCGTCTGGTGCGTTGGGCTGACTTCGTTCGGCGCAATGGGCCTTGAACGCATGCGGGTCGAAGGGTGCCGAGATTTACGCGCAGCGCTGCGCCGGCTGCCACGGGAAAAACCTGCACAATGTAAACGGCGGCTGGTCGTTCAATTTGCGGCGCTTGCGGCCAGATGAGCATGACAGATTTGTTGATTCGGTCACGAGTGGAAAAGACAACATGCCCTCCTGGTACGGCATTCTCAAAGATGAGGAAATCGAGGCGATCTGGGCCTATATCCGGGCTACGGTCGACAAATAAAATCGCGAGCGAACGTCTTGCAACGCAAGTTCAGCGAAGTGTGGATTTGGCATCCCGAGACGAGCGGTCAATCCGTCGGCGGCTTGGGAAGTTTCAACCTCTGCAACTCGCCTATGAGTTCTCGAACTTGGACCTTCGCCAACCGATTCGCCTCGCGTCCCATTGCTGTCCCCTGATAGAGCCGGCGAAACGTACGCCCGCTCTTCTTGGACTTTAGATATCCGCGCTGCTCCAGTCATGCAGCATTTGCAGGGAGCCGCCCTTGTCACTGCGGTGGTCTGCGGGCAGGCCAGGTTCCGGCAACCGCAAGAGACAGAGGAACGTGGCGTTGATCTCCGCAGGCACTGGTAAATTTTGAGTGCTCAAAAGCGGGATAAATCGGAGGAGACCAAGTGTGAAAACACTTCCTCTTGTGCTCATGTTGTCCGCTGTTGCGAGTCCGGTCCACGGTCAGTCCTTACGCGTCACCGGCGAGGCAGGTTACCTTTCAGAATGGGAAGTGAGTGGCAACGTCGCGGAATCCACATCTGGGCGGGTCAGAGAATTCTCTGGTTCGCTCACTATGAAGCACGTCGGCCTGTGCAGTCAGGCCGGGCCCGAAGAGAAGGTCGCTGAAATCAAGCTTCAGATAGCGAAGTCTAGCTTATGGCCTCATTTCCACGCTGCCATGACAATGGACGGATCCAAATGCACGTTCAGCGGAAAGTTTTCGGACGCTTACAGTGGACTTATGGATTGTGCTGATGCCAAAGGGGTTCCCATAACTCTTTGGATCAAATAGGCGGTTCATATACACACACACACTGCATCGACTTTCCTGGCGGAAGATGCAAGCTCACGGCGAGAGTGCCGCTCGGACACATGTGCTCGATGCCGTGATAAGAGCGAAGAGCGTAATCAAACGGGATCACCCAATCGTATTGAAGCAAGCGACGCCTTGCCGCCAGCCAACTCAGTTCGCGCCAAGGCTTTCCCGCAATCTGACGACCTGCGGGCGTAGTCTTTCGCAGCCAAGTTCATGCTCGAAGCGGATCACCTCGTCGCGCGCCGCACTTGCGCGAAGGCGCGTGAGCCGCTCCTCGTCACGCTTGCAGATATGCTCTTGTGGTATCGACGAAGGCACAACCCGCGCCGCGGCGTCGCGTTCCGGGTTTTGCGGCCCGACATCGGCCGTCGGGCGTGGCTGCTCAGCTTGGGGGCGCTGAGCAGCTTCACGATCATCGCGCTCTCCCTCCGCAGAAATGCTTTCCCGCAATCTGCGAAGTTGGGGCCGCAGTCTTTCGCAGCCGAGTTCATGCTCGAAACGGATCACCTCGTCGCGCGCCGGACTCGCGCGAAGGCGCGTGAGCCGCTCCTCGTCACGCTTGCAGATTTGCTCTTGCGGCATCGACGGAGGCGCATTGCGTGCCAAGGTATCGCGTTCCGGCTTTTGCAGCCCGGTATTGGGCGTTGAGCGCGGCTCCTCGGCTTGGAATTGCTGAGCACCTTCACGACGGCCGCGCTCCCCCTCCGCAGAAATGCTTTCCCGCAATCGGACGACCTGCGGGCGCAGTCTCTCACAGCCAAGCTCACGCTCGAAACGGACCACCTCGTCTCGCGCTTGACTGGCGCGAAGGCCTGCGAGCCTCTCTTCGTCACGCCTGCACGCCTGCTCCTGGGTCATCGGCGCCGACTGGTTTGTCGGCTGCGGTGCCGGCGGCGCAAGCGTCAGTTGTTGTTTCTGCCGCTCGGCCTCTGCCTTCGCCCGCTGGTCTTCATCCCGGCTCCGCTGGGCGGATTGGGGGGCGAACGGTTCCCGTTCGAGCATCTGTAGGCGATATCGGGCGTCCGACGCTTGAGGGGATGAGGGGAATCGATCGATGAAATCACGGAACGCCGCTGGATCTGCTGTGTCCTTGATACGCTCCCAGACGGGCCTGTCGTTTTGGTTTAGATAATATTCACTGATCAGGGAGATTAACAACTCGGGATGCTGCTGGCCTTTAGTCTGCTCAGTCACATCCGCGGCGACACGCCGGAACATCGTCCCGATTTCGAGGCCGGCCTCCGCCAGGCGCTTGAGCAGCGCGGTGGTAAAAGGGCTGTTGCGGCCGGCGCCGTCCGCCGCGACCTGATCCGCCGCTGTCGCGTATGCCACCACCTCTCCCTGCGCTCCAGCGATTCGGGCGAGCCCCCGGACGGTCGCGACATCGCGAGTCATGCCCTTCATCCTTCGCTTGAGCCTATCAAGCACCGGGTTGTTGCGACAGGCATCAAGGATCATGATCTTGACCCCGCCGGCACGCTCCAGGCCGGCGCGAACGTCGTCAAGGGACACCATCTCGTAGCGCAGGCTGAGCTCATCCTCCAATTCCGCGTCCGTCGGCATCAAGTAGTTTTGCCCCTGATGCTGAAGCGCGTGGCCGGCATAGTAGAAAAGAGCCGTATCGGCATATGTCGCCACGCGTGCGAACTGAGTCATGGCCAGATCAAAATCCCGCCTGCTGGCGTCGATTCTGAGAATCACCTCAAATCCCAGGCTGCGGAGAGAGGCAGCTACGTCTTCTGCGTCGTTTCTGGGATTGAAAAGAACGAGGTTGGAATTCTTGTACTGGGAGTTGCCGACGACGAGCGCCACGCGTCGCTCTGCCCAGGCAGTACTGGCCGAAAGCAATGCTAGGAGGGCGCAGCACAAGGCGGCGACCCAGGATGAAATGGACTTGTTCATCCTCAACTCCGGATGCTCACCCTCCCAGTTCTTTGTATCCATTCTATCACAAAATGTTCACGCGAGGACGGCGCGTCACTGACCGGCGATCCTGCGGGGGGCCGGTCGGCGTCCAGTCGCCGTTACCGTCAGCCGAATCGGCTTGGAATAGACGGGGGGCTCGTGTGCGACGTGATTTTCGTCGCCGAGGAGTAGTTGGAGCGTATGTTGACCGAGTGGAAGCGTGATCTGTGCCTCGGTTTGTCCCGCGCCAAAATGCAAGTGATTAAAATCATTTGGAATGGGTTGATCGAGCGGCGGGAGGGGGACGTCCACCATCAGATGATGGTGGCCGGTATTGGCTTTTTCAACGCCGGCCGGTGCCACCCCCATGTTGACCAGGCCAAAGCGTATGGTCAGCTTACGCGATACATAGGCTCCATCGGTTGGGTAGGCGAAATAAACCTTGGCATTGGCAGCGGAGGGATGTCGACGGGGAGTTCCGGGCGCAGAAGCAGTGTCGCCAACCCTCACCCGGATGCGCTCGGACATCACCGGCGGCGAGTGCGGAACGTGCCCCTTATCTCCCAATATAAGCTGAAGGGTATGCTCGCCGGGCGGCAGGCTCACGTCTGCCTCAGTTTGGCCGGCGCCAAAATGCAGGTGCGTGAAGTCGTTTGGAATCGGTTGATCTAGCGGCGGCAGCTCGGAATCGATCAACAGATGGTGATGTCCGGAATTCTCCCGGTCGGAGCCGGCGGGTGCTACTCCCATACCGCGAAGCCCAAAATGAACGGTCGACTTGGCCGGCAGCATGTCGCCGTTCTTGATGTCAATGAAATAAACGGCGGCCCCTGGAGGGGACGGTGTGGCCCCACCGCTGGCTGGGGCCTGGCTGTAAGTGACCCCGGACGTCGCACCCCAGATTAAGAACGAAAGCGCGGCCGAGGTAAGTGTTGTTAACCCAGGTCTCGCCAATGCCCGCGTTCTTAACGTAAGTGTTGGTGAAGACAAGACGAAAGCCCTCCGCCAGAAAAAAGTGCTGCGCATGTCTTCGCACCACGCGCAAAATTCAGACACAACCTACCGAAGAACCACCAATACGGCCACAAGGATAGCGCGGTCCAAAGCGTCCAATGTTAAGTTACGCACACTAGTCGATGCCGGCCGATGACTGCCATTTGACGCACACTTAACATGGCATCGCACCGATTGGTAATGCAAAATATCGTCTGTGCCAAGGAAGTAAAAGCCTCCGATGTGGGACGTTGCCCATGGGCCCCGGTTTGTATCGCTTCCCATTTGATGCTGCTTCGGCTGCGAATGTCGTGTAACATGTGTTTGGAAATCACATTTTCATGTTAAGTCCGGCTCGCGACCGAGAGCGCTGCTTGGGCAAAAAATTTAGAATCTGAGTGCTATAAAGAGATCGAGATGAGCCTGCACCACCGGGTCTTCCTTCATTTTATTTTGGGTACGGCTGCGATTGCTTGGTCCGCTGTGGCCGAGTGCCAAGCCCTCAAGCCCCAGCAACCTGCTACTCAGTCGCCGACGGCGCCCAACGCGACGCTCGGCGCTCCGGCCCCGATTCCTGAGCCCGGCGAGATTTTTCGCGATTGCCCAGACTGTTCCGAGATGGTCGTGGTGCCGGCCGGCGAATTCAAAATGGGGTCGGGCGAGACCGTATACGAGAAGCCCGAGCATCGAGTCGTCATAGCCAATCCGTTTGCGATCGGACGTCGAGAAATCACCTTCGAGGAATGGGATCTTTGTGTTGCATCGGGAGGATGCAGGTACCGGCCAGATGACCACGGTTGGGGACGTGGTAGTCGCCCGGTTATTGATGTCAGCTGGGACGATGCCAAGGCTTTTGTGAACTGGCTCTCGCAGAAGACCCAAAAAGGATACCGACTGCCTAGCGAGGCCGAGTGGGAATACGCGGCGCGCGCGGGTACCAACTCGCCATTCTGGTGGGGCCGCGCCCCCGTCAATGGCAACGCCAATTGTGACGATTGCAGCAGCACTCCGTCCCGACGAACGCTACCCACGGCATCATTTCGGCCCAACGGCTTTGGACTTTTTGACGTGGCCGGCAATGTTGCCGAGTGGGTTGAGGATTGCTGGAACGAATCTTATCGCGGCGCCCCGACGGACGGCTCCGCGTGGACCACAGGTCAGTGCCGGCAACGCGGGCTACGCGGCGGTTCGTTCGCCAACAAGGCGAATGTCATACGCTCAGCGGCGCGCTTCAGATACGATCAGGACGTGCGCTATTATGCGAACGGATTTCGCGTTGCGCGTGATCTTAGATAGCCCGCGCTTCTTTTTGCGACCGGCGGACTGGCTGCGCCATGTCTCGGGCAGGTCGTCGGACAGCGGGGGACAAGCTGCCCGTCTCGGCCCCAACGTGTTCCTAAAGGAACCTTGAGCTGCCTTCGAAACTATTCCTCGGCACCGGAATTGACATATCCGGGAGGTCAACGGTTCTGAGGAATTCATGAGATCACTTGCAGTAACAGTCGCAACCGCCTCGGTCCTTGCATTCGCGTTCCCCGCGGGGCCGGTTCTGGCGCAGGGCTACGACAATGGCGCCGTGGGTCGACCGCTCCAGTTGGACGGCGGGCCGTCGCTGGGATCTGACAGCCGCGGACAGTCGTTTGGTGGACGATCTGAAAGCTCCGAACAGCCTGCCGGCGTTACGTCCGAGAAAAGTCAGACCCCCATCGGAAAGACCGGCGAGACCACGGTTCGCGCGCGATCGCAAACGCACCTCGGATTGAGGTACCGGCTGAGGCACAGCCTCGCGCTCCACAAGCGCCGTCATCACGTCTTTGCATTCCACGTCCCAAGGCACCGCTTCGTAATCCACAGGCACGGCCGTCGCTTCGTCGCATTCAGCGAGCCCGCGAGCGTATAACGACGATCCGTTGAATGCAGTCGCACGTCGCGATGCGAGAGCCGTAGCCTGTCCATCCGTTCGGCCGCGAGACCGGCGGAGCGGAAATATGGCTCACCGCGGCGGAATACGGATCAGCTCCGCGAGCTGCTCGCGCGTCAGCGGCGTGCCGTGTATTTGAACCCGACTGCATCGGCGTTGATGGCATCGGTGCCGACGATGGCGTCGGGATCGAGCGCGGCCTTGGGATAGAAGCCATCGCGGGCACGGCGCATGGTCGCCTCGCCGATCCCCATGAACGCGGCATAGTGCCGGAAGACCTCGGAATCGGCGTACATCCAGTCGACGGTCTCGCGATAGGCCTTCATGAAGCGATCGACCGCCGGCTCTCGCGCCTGCAAAGTCGCCGCATTGGTGATGAGGACCCTGACGGTCTGGTTCTTGAGCGCTGCTGCATCATTGCCGCTGGCGATAATGCGGATTTTCCCCTGGTCGATGAGGTCGAGGCCGAAGGGCGGCCCCGCCCAGCCCACGTCGATCTGGCCGGACATCACCTGCGTCAATGTGGCGGGCGGGCTGCCGGTCGCGACGGGCTTTGCCTTGAGGCCGTATTGCTTGATGAAGGCGGTGACGATCGCGTGGGTGGACGCCCCGTTGGTCGAATATGCGATCGTCTTGCCGTCGGTGTCTTGCAAGGTTCGGATCGGGGAATCTGCGCGCACGTACCAGAACAGATCGGCCCCGCCGGTCATCTCGGCGCCGATGATGCGCAGGGGCGCCCCCTTGGCGAAGGCGCCGAACACCCCCAGCGACCCGGCCGACACACCAAGCTCGACGCCGCCGGAAATCACCGCCTGCTGCGTCTCGCCGCCGCCCTGGGTGTAGAGAATGTCGAGCGTGATGCCGTGCTTCCTGAAGATGCCGCCACGCTGGCCGAGTTCGACGACCGAGGTATCCCACAGGCCGCGCTGGCCGACCGCGATCCGGAACGTGTCGTCGGCAGATGCGGGCGACATTGCGCAAAGCACCGCAACCAATGCACAGAACAGCATCCGCATGGGACGCTCCTTTCCAATGCCGAAGTTTCTTCGCCAAAGGGTAATTTGTCGAGCACGGAAACAGTAGTCCGGATCGAGCGACCGTCTTCGGTCGCGAAATCCGGGGACAGCAAGTGCCGTCGGCTCGCTCCTTCCGCCTCGAGGGGCATTCCCCGGATTCCCCGGCGCGATGCGCCGCTCCATCCGGGCTACAATGCTGCCAAGCATTCAAGGCCTTCCAAGCAGGGCCTGGACCGGTCATATTGCGGCAACGTCACATTCAGGAGCATGAGAAAATGCAGCAGCCGGTGCACAAGGAGAAGCCCGCCACAACGGCCGCGGCGCATGAAGGCGCTCTCACCAATGCCGGCCCCCGCGATCTTCGCTCCACGCTGGAATGGCTGCGTGCCCAGGGCGACCTGATCGAAACCGAAAAGCAGGTCGACCCCGACCTTGAGGTTACCGGCCTGCAGAAGCACATGGACGGCGGCTGCCCGGTGATGTTCCACAACGTCAAGGGCAAGCCGCAGCACCGGGTGATCACCAACCTGTTCGGCGACATGAACGTCATCAACAAGATGTTCGGCTGGAAGGATGACGTCGAACGCACCCGTCATATCGCGGCGGCGTTCCGCAAGCCGCTCAAGCCCGAGATCATCTCCCAGGCCGACGCGCCGGTGCAGGAGCATGTCGTGCTCGATCCGAAGGACGTCAACCCGTACATGGTGCCGATCCGGCACACTGCCTACGAGACCGAGCTGACGGTCGGCTCCGGCATCCGCTGCATCAGCTTCGACCAGTTCGATGGCGGCACTGACCTTGGCTACAACCGCATGAATTTCCGCTGGGGCAATGTGGGCACGTTCCAGATTTCGCCCGGCTCGCACATGTGGCAGGTGGCGAACAAATACTACAAGGAGGACCAGCCGATCCCGATCAGCATGTGCTTCGGCGTGCCGCCGGCCTGCACGCTGCTCGCGGGAGCGGGTTTCGATTATGCCATCCTGCCCATGGGCTGCGACGAGATCGGCATTGCGGGCGCCGTGCAGGGCGCGCCGATCCGCCTCGTGAAGTGCCGCACCGTGGACGCCTACACGCTGGCCGACGCCGAGCTGGTGCTGGAAGGCTATGTGTACCCGCGCGACCGGCGCTACGAGACGGCGCAGTCGGAAGAGGCGGGCGTGCAGGGCCGCTTCCATTTCCATCCCGAATGGGCGGGCTACATGGGCAAGGCCTATAAGGCGCCGACGTTCCACGTCACCGCCGTCACCATGCGCAGGCCTGAGACCAAGCCGATCATCTACTGCCTCGGCGTCCATATGCTCGACGACCACAACATCGACACGACGGTGCGCGAGGCCGCGATCTTCGAGCTGTGCGAGCGGCTGCAGCCCGGCATCGTGCAGACCGTGGTCATTCCGTATTGCATGACCGACTGGGGCGGCTGCATCATCCAGGTGAAGAAGCGCCACCAGATCGACGAGGGCTGGCAGCGCAACTTCCTCGCTGCGGCGCTGGCGTGCTCGCAGGGCATGCGGCTCGCCATCGCGGTGTCGGAGGACGTCGATCCTTATTCCATGGACGACGTGATGTGGTGCCTGACCACGCGGGTCAATCCGCAGACCGACATCCTCAACCCGATCCCGGGCGGCCGCGGCCAGACCTTCATGCCGGCCGAGCGCATGACCGCCGGCGGCGCCCAGTGGACCGCCTCCAACACGCGCTTCGAGGGCGGCATGGGCATCGATGCCACTGTGCCGTTCGGCTACGAGAACGATTTCCTGCGCCCGGTCTATCCGGTCGACAGGGTGCGGCCGGAGGATTTCTTCAGCAAGGAGGACATCGCCAACGCCAAGTCGCGCATGCACGGCTGGGTGCATTCGCTGGCGCGGAGCGGGAGGTGACATCAGCAAAAAGCCCCGCCAAAATTTTGGGCGGGGCTCTCGATATTCAAGGTGATCGTCAGCTCGACGCGGAGGAAAACTTCCCGAACTTTGCTCCTAGCTCCCGACGACACGCAATGTAAACGTGATAGCGCTGCATCACCGAACTCGTAAGGGCCTCGGGTGAGAGTGCTCTCTCGATCTCCTCAGGCCCCCATTCTTTGCTGCCTCTCATCTGCTGGATGCCAATCACTGTCTCCACAAGTGCCTGCTCGAACCACTGGTGTACGACCTCCTCGACCGTGCTCTGGAGGCCAGCACCGAGCCCTGTATCTTTTTCCTTGCAGAGACGGGTGACCATGTCGGTGAATACGCGGAAGTCCGCGTTCACAAGCAGGGTGTTCTGGTTCTGAATGAACTGCGCCGCTTTGTCCTCCATTCCGTCATCTTCGTTTCGTCCGCCGTTCTTAATACTGACCCACTGGACGATCGGGAATGGGTCCACAGACGACTTGTTGCTGAGGGTACCTCCCTTCTTCTCGAAGAGGTGGTAGATGTTGCCGATTTCGCCGTCCCTATCTCCCTTTGTTGCCGCCCCCACCTCGCTCCCGGTGCCAGAGTTCCCTTCCGACTTGGCGCCCGAGAAAGGCGAACGGCCAACACGGGTTGCTGACGATTCATCCGACAAATAGACGCCGGCCGGCGCGGGTCGGTACCTGCTGACCTTATACAAGTCCATAACGTTCTTGAGCCTGTCCTTGATACTGCTGATGTGATCCTTCTCAGTGACTGCCGCCGCTTTGTCACGGACGAATTCCGCTATTTGCTTGGGCATCTTCTCGCGGAACTCATACGCCCAATCCTCCCAGGGCAGGGGATCGCCGTTGAGCAGCAGTGTCGTCCGAGCGGTATTGGTAGTCAGCGACTCGCCGCTTGCCGAAAGCGGCTCCACATAAAGCACGACGTACCTGTATCCGAAAAGGATTCCGAAGCGCTGCAGAATGGCCGTACCGGCCCTCGCAGTGGCACGGTCGTAAAGTTCGTTCTGATACAATGCGGCCACGTGCCCTGCCGACTCGACGAAACCACTGTTATTTGAGATGGCGGGCTCGTCCTTCAGTATCCACCAATGGACCTTTGCGCCCGATAACAACTGAACTCCGGAGGCCGTAGCGTGCTGATCGAGGTACGGCCTCTGGCCAGTGAGCCTGCGAAGGATGTTTCGGTCCCTATCGGACCTTGGACTATCCCAGCCCTCCCGTGCCCGAACGGTTATCCCATCGGGAAACTGGAAGTAGCGGGTGTTGAGATATTTAGATATCCACCTTGAGGGCGACGCCGCACCCGGTGGTGGGTCCATGGTATCGTCGGATGGCTTTGCCCCAAAGAGAATAACTTTCGTTCCGTTAGTTTCCATCTCAGCGGGCTTAATGGCGTCATCCAGCGGGAAGTGGTGTGAGTAGCTACCATCCTTGAGCGGCCATTGGTGAAGGCCATACTCACCCGTGGCCGGGTCCTTTTCCAACTGCACCATGTGCCCCTCGCCATTCCTCCACGACTGGTAAATCACTCCTGCGGGATTCTTGGTCGCGGCGGCAATTTTGGCCCCCACGCCATAGTTGCCGGTGAACGATTGCTTGGATCCGGAGGACGAAAGCTGGTTGATGAACCTGATCATGTCGTCGCCGGTCATGCCGTCGCCGGTATCTACGATGCAGAGCTTCTTCGGATCGCCGTGGAAATCATAGGAGGTCCAGTCGACATCCCAGATGATCTGGCCTGGCTGTCCAGTTCGCAGCACGGCTTCTATGGCGTTCTGCGTCAGCTCGCGGAGATATTGGAGGGGGGAACAATCCTGACCGAGTCGATCAAGCAGGAAGCCAACGTTGTCGACGGTCATTGGCAGGGGTTTCCCCCCGCCATGGGAATGGCTCATCTTCGTCTCCTTTTTTGGCAATGGCCTGCGGCGATCGCCTTGAATGGGACGCCCTCGCCCTCCCGCATCCAGTGGTAGCCTCACAGCAGGCACGACTTTCAACGGCTTGGGCAAAAGCAATTGGGCTGCTAACAGATGAGCCGGCCAAGATCAATGATCATTTTCTGTTATTCTCACCGCCATCGAATGAAAAGGCCCCGCCCGGGCGGTTTCGAGAAAATGCTGCTCAAGCGCGGCTCAGATCGCACCGATTGCACGCGCTGCAGCATTGGGATTTTTGATGTCGAGAAATCTGCGAACCCATTCGATATCCGAGACAGCCTCGGACGAGAATAGGATCATATGACTTTGCGCGGCTGCGGTCGTGGAAGCTCGCTGGTCGTGCCCCAGGAATCAATCCAGGCCTTGACCTCGGCGGCGGGAACGGCGCTCCCTGTTCGCTCGAACTCCTGCAATCGCCGGATGTCTTCCTCCACATCCGGCCCGTCGATGCTGAGTTTGTTCTGACCCACTGTTATCCGGACCACCAATGCTACTCCGCCGCTTCACGACCGAGTTCGCCGGCAGCCGACATGCGGTCATGGAGCGCGATCGGATCGAGGTCGAATCCGTTGGGCCAAGTAAGTGCGCCAAGTTCCACGAAGACGCGTGCGAAGAACACGGGGTCTTTGAGCGGGCGCACCATCTCTCCATCTCGCGCCGTGGTCGGTGAAAAATCATGCACGCCGGATGAGCCGTCGGAAAAAGCGACCCGCAACGTGTAGCCTCCCATTGGCTTCACAGAGACAACATCAATCATTGGGTCCTGCGATCCGGAAGCAGCGGCCATCCGCTTGCGCATGATGCCAGTTCTCCATCAACTCAGGATGCCTGAGGTTCACCCAATCTCTTACCAATTTCGCCTGTTTCTTCGGAAGCCGGCCACGGATAATTTCCCCGTCGCTGATCCGCACCAGCGCCTTTGCGCCGGAATAGATCGCATGCACATGCGGCGGATCGTGATCTTCAAAGAACATCTGAATGATAATTCCATTGAAGATCGCGATAGTCGGCATCGCGCTGTGCGGTCAATTATCCAAAAAGCTCCTCAGCTTCCTACTCCGCGACGGATGCTTCAGCTTGCGCAGCGCCTTGGCCTCGATCTGGCGGATGCGTTCGCGGGTCACCGAGAACTGCTGGCCGACTTCCTCCAGCGTGTGGTCGGTGTTCATGCCGATGCCGAAGCGCATGCGCAGGACGCGTTCCTCGCGCGGGGTGAGCGAGGCGAGCACGCGCGTCGTGGTCTCGCGCAGGTTCGACTGGATCGCGGCGTCGATCGGCAGCACGGCGTTCTTGTCCTCGATGAAATCGCCGAGGTGCGAATCCTCCTCGTCGCCGATCGGCGTTTCGAGCGAGATCGGCTCCTTGGCGATCTTCAACACCTTGCGCACCTTCTCGAGCGGCATGCCGAGCTTCTCGGCAAGCTCCTCCGGGGTCGGCTCACGGCCGATCTCGTGGAGCATCTGGCGCGAGGTGCGCACGATCTTGTTGATGGTCTCGATCATGTGCACCGGGATGCGGATGGTGCGCGCCTGATCGGCGATCGAACGGGTGATGGCCTGCCTGATCCACCAGGTCGCATAGGTCGAGAACTTGTAGCCGCGGCGGTACTCGAACTTGTCGACCGCCTTCATCAGGCCGATGTTGCCCTCCTGGATCAGATCGAGGAACTGCAGGCCGCGGTTGGTATATTTCTTGGCGATCGAGATGACGAGGCGCAGATTGGCCTCCACCATCTCCTTCTTGGCCTGGCGCGCCTCGCGCTCGCCCTTCTGCACCATATGGACGATCTTGCGGAATTCCTGGATCTCGAGGCCGGTCTCGCCCGCCAGCTCGTGGATGTGGGTGCGCAGGTCCTTGATGCGATCCTTGTCGCGGGCAACGAGGTTCTTCCAGCCCTTGGCGGAGAGCTTAGAGACGCGGTTGAGCCAGCGCGGATCGAGCTCCGAGCCGAGGTAGTTCTTGAGGAAGTCCTCGCGCACGACGCCGTGGCTTTCGGCGAGCCGCATCATGCGGCCCTCATAGCCGACCAGGCGCTTGTTGATGTCGTAGAGCTGCTCGACCAGCGAATCGATGCGCGCCTGATTGAGCCGTAGCGATTTCACCTCGGCGATGATCTCGTCCTTGAGCTTCTTGTACTTGCGCTCCTGGGCGGGCGACAGCGACTGGTTTCTGAGCCTGTTCTCGATGTCCTGGTCCTGCAGGCGGCGCAGCCGCTTGTAGCTGTCGGCGACATTGTCGAAGGTCTCAAGCACCTTGGGCTTGAGTTCAGCCTCGATGGCCGCAAGCGACATGGAGTTCTCGAGATCGTCTTCGTCGAGTTCGCCCTCCGGCGGATCGACCGGCTCCGGTTCGCCGGGCAAGACCTCGGGCTTGGGGCGAAACGGCGTCGCGGCAACGGGAGCGGTGGCGGGAGCGGCCGTCTGCGGCGGCTGCAACGCGGCGCCGTCGGCCGCCGCGCCATCGCCGGCCGCCATGGCCGGCACGCTCTTGGCGTCGGGGCCCGCATAGGTGGCTTCCAGATCGATGATGTCGCGCAGGAACACCTTGCCGTCGTTGAGTTCGTCGCGCCAGATGATGATGGCCTGGAAGGTGAGCGGGCTTTCGCACAGGCCGGCGATCATGGCCTCGCGGCCGGCCTCGATGCGCTTTGCGATGGCGATTTCGCCCTCGCGCGACAACAGCTCGACGGAGCCCATTTCGCGCAGATACATGCGCACGGGATCATCGGTCCGCTCGCCGGGCTCGGACTTCTTGGTCTCCGCCGGGGTCGAGCGGTTGCCCGCCTCGACGAGTTCGCCGTCGGTGTCGTCCTCCTCGGGCTCTTCCTTGGTCTCCTCCGGGGCGTCCTCGGCCTCGGCCTCCTCGTTCTCGATGACGTTGATGCCCATTTCGCTGAGCATGGCGAAGACGTCCTCGATCTGGTCCGAGGTGACTTCCTCGGACGGGAGGACAGCGTTGACCTGGTCGTGGGTGACGTAACCGCGCTTCTTCGCCGCCTTGATCATCTTGCGGACGGCGGCGTCGGAAAGGTCGAGCAGCGGCAACGGTGTATCAGGCGTTTCCGGGGCGTCCTTTTCGGGAGTTGCCTCTTCCTTCTTTTCCTTGACCGCTACCTTGACTTTGCTCGCCATACTACCTCTCCAGCCGGGACGTGGCCCCTGCGGTGGTTGAAACCGGCAATTGGTGGCGGAACAGGCGCCTGTCACCGTGGCCGAATCACACGCTTGAAGTGCCGTTTAGGACGACTTAAGCCCGCGATCAGCCGGAGTTCCCACCACCACGCATCTTTAAATCACGCACCTCGAAAAGGCCGGCGCTTCCGCGCTTTAAGCGGAACCATCCAGCCACACACCAACCCATCTTATGGCCCGCCTGCCGGCCGGCCTGAAAGAGCCCCAAAACCTTCAATCGATGCTTCGGTCCCCTCAAGGGACGAAAGTTGTGCCCGCACATCCTGGAGCCACGCGAAATTCTGCTCGCTCGGCTCCTCCCCTAAGGCCCGCTCGGCCTCTTTCAGCTCCTTATTTAACGTGCGGTTCCTGCGATGCAAGGTTAGAACGTGAGCCCAAAATTGGCGGACATCCTCCGGCGCAGCCCCCTCCCGGGCGGGCCAGTCAGCCAAGTGGGTCAATGCCCCCTCGATCCGCTGCAGGACGGCGCCGCAGTCGCGGGCGATGACGGCTTGCCGCAGGGTTGCGCTGTCCGGATGGTGGTCCGGGTGTCGCGATGCCGTTATGTCGAGCACCACACGCCGCAACATGGCGGCGTCGCTGTTCAGGAACTCCATGTCGGCCAGTTGTTCCGCTTCGGTTTCGAGCAACCACGGGTGATTGAATGCCGCAAGCAGGATCAGCGCCTCCCGTGCCGGCAGCGCGCTGCGCGAGCCGCGGACGATGGAACTCCTCTGCAGCTGCGGGCTCAATGGAGCGAGCGGCGCTTCCTGACCGCGTCCGCTTGTGTATGATCGAGATGGTCCATTGCGTCCCCTTTGACCCGCGACGCCTGGCCCGAAGCGGCCCCGCGCAGGGCGATCAGGGGACCCCCGAGCCGTGAGGTTGCGCAGCCGCTGCCAGAGATCCTGCCGGTAGTAGCGCCGTACCGTTTCATCCAAGATCGTACTCGTCATCTCGTTGATGCGAGCTTCGAGACCGGCGCGGCGTTCCGGCGTGTCGAAACGACCGCCTTCCGTCTCCCGTGTCCACAATACGTCGGCAAGCGGGCGAGCCATTGCCAGCACGTCTGCGATTGCTCCTGCGCCTGCCGAGCGGATCAGATCGTCCGGATCGTGGCCCTGGGGCAGCGCGGCGAACCGCAGACTCTTGCCGGGCTTGATGTGCGGCAGAGCGAGGTCGATGGCCCGATAGGCTGCTCTGTGTCCTGCGGCGTCGCCGTCGAAGCACAGGATCGGTTCGTCGGCCATCTTCCACAGGAGCGCAAGCTGGTCCTCTGTGAGGGCGGTGCCGAGCGGAGCGACGGTTGCCTCATAGCCGGCCGTCACCATGGCGATCACGTCGACATAGCCTTCGACCGCAATCACCGCAGCCCCCTGGTTGGCGGCTTTGCGCGCTGCGGCGCCGTTGTAGAGCATTCGGCCTTTGTGAAAGAGCGGCGTTTCCGGCGAGTTGAGGTATTTGGCGGGAGCATCCTTATCGAGGGCGCGGCCGCCAAATGCCACGATCCGCCCGGCGAAATCGCTGATCGGGAACATCACGCGGTCGCGAAAACGATCGTATGGTATCTGGATATCGTCGCCAGATATGAGCAGCCCGGCCTCAATCATGTCTTCGACCGGCACGCCGAGGCCGCCGAGATGCTCTTTGAGAGCGAACCGCTCAGCCGCAGCGTAGCCGATGCGGAATTTGAGATGGGTTGCGGCATCAAGGCCGCGATCGGCCAAATAGCCCCGCGCCCTGGCGCCAGCCCGAGACGCCAAGGTCGCCTCGAAGAATTTGGCCGCAAGCGCAACCACGTCGTGGAGCGTCCGCCGACGGCCGTCCTCGGCTTCCGCCTCACGTGACATTTTCGGCATCGCGAGGCCGGCGAGCGAGGCCAGTCGTTCCACCGCCTCCGGGAAGGTTACGCCTTCCGATTCCATCGTGAAGGTGAAGATGTCGCCGTGCTTTCCGGATGAAAAGTCGTGATAGAACCCCTTCTGGTCATTGACGGTGAATGACGGGGTCCGCTCCTTGTTGAAGGGCGACAACCCTTTCCACTCGCGCCCCGCCTTCTTGAGCCGCACGCGCTTGCCGACGACTTCCGATACCGGAAGCCGGGCGCGCAACTCGTCGAGGAACTGCGGCGGAAAGCGCATGGCTATTTGGGCTCGGCTCTGCGGACGCGCGAATCGGCTCATGTATTATACGGCGGCGCTAGGTTCGGACTGAAATGGCGGGGCTGGTCCCGGTTATCCACAGGCTTTCCTCCTCCAAATTCGGAACCTTGAGACTCTTGAGTCAGCGCGTCGTTGTATATATGAATTGTATATAGCGCGGCGCAACCAATAGGCCTAGTATAGGCCGTCAATCGCGTAATACAAGGGGCCGAGAGACGCCCCACTAAGTTTTAAAGATGATGTGGCAAAGAAATCGATTTATGAGACTTCGCGATGTCCGGAGGCTAAACGAAGGGGCACGTTCGGCAACCCGCTGCGAATGGTTGAGAAAAAACGAACCGGCACGATCACCGTAGTGAAAAGAGGCAGATAATTTTCGATGTCGCAGCGGACGAAGTCGTGAGCCCGTGCGTACGATCCAAGGAGACCGTAGCCGATGGATATCGGCGCGGCGAGCGAGCAGAGATGAGAGGCAAGAATATCACGGTCGTTTCCAAGCATGATCCGCGAAAAGGTAGGACGGATTGGGCGCGCGTCGCATCTTTGACGGACGAAGAGATCGAAACGGCCGTCCACGACGATCCTGACGCCGCGCCGCTTGATATCGACTGGTCCCAGGCGGTCCTCGTCGTGCCTCCCCGGAAGAAGGCAATCTCGATCCGTATCGATCCGGACGTGCTCGACTATTTCAAAAATGAGGGTCCAGGCTATCAACGCCGCATCAATGCGGTCCTTCGTTCGTACGTTGACCAGAAGCAGAAACGCGGCAAGTCTGCTTGATGACCAAGCCTCACGTCGGCGCGCCCATCGACGCCATCCTGGCGCGGCTCCTCGCGCTGCATCCCAAGCGCATCGATCTTTCGCTCGACCGCATGTGGCATGTGCTCGACCGGCTCGGCCATCCGGAAAAGAGTCTGCCGCCGGTGGTCCACGTGGCCGGCACCAACGGCAAGGGATCGACCATCGCGTTCATGCGCGCGATGCTGGAGGCGGCCGGGGCTCGCGTGCATGTCTATACGTCGCCCAATCTGGTGCGCGTGAACGAGCGCTTCCGGATCGGCCGACACGGCGGCGGCGTGCTGGTGTCCGATGCGGACCTCGCCCGCGCGCTGGAAACCTGCGAGCGGGCCAACGGCGATGCGCCGATCACCGTCTTCGAAATCGAGACCGCGGCGGCGTTCATATTGTTCGCCAACCAGGCGGCTGACGTCGCGCTGCTCGAAGTCGGGCTCGGCGGCCGGCTCGACGCCACCAACGTGGTGCCGCAGCCGCTCGCCAGCGTCATTACGCCGATATCCATGGACCATGTGGACTTCCTCGGCGACACCTTGGAAAAGATCGCCGGCGAGAAGGCCTCAATCATGCGGCGCGGAACGCCCGCGGTGATCGGCCGGCAAACCGAGGGACCGCAGTCGGTGCTCATCCGGCACGCCGAGGAGGTCGGCGCGGCGCTTCACGTGGCGGGCCAGGACTGGATGGCGAGCGAGGAGCGCGGCCGTCTTGTCTATCAGGACCGGCAGGGCCTCTTGGACTTGCCGAGCCCGCGCTTGTTCGGACGCCATCAGATCGACAACGCCGGTCTTGCCGTTGCGGCATTGCGCGCCGGCGGCTTTCGGCTGCCGACGAGCGCCTACGAGGAAGGGCTGCAGAAGGTGGACTGGCCCGCGCGCATGCAGCGCCTCTCCACGGGGCCTCTCGTGGCCCGTGCCCCCGCCGGCAGCGAAATCTGGCTCGACGGCGGCCACAACCCGGACGGCGGACGGATCATCGCGGCGGCGCTGGGCGATCTCGAAGAGCGGGTGTCGCGCCCCGTGGTATTGGTCGTCGGCATGCTGGCGACCAAGGATTTGGAGGGATTCCTGCGCAACTTCATCGGCCTTGCGCGGCGTCTCATTGCGGTGCCGATCGCGTCCGACAAGAGTCTGTCGCCGGAAGCCATCGCGTCAGCCGCGCGGACCATCGGCATCGCGGCCGACGCCGCCGCCGGACTCACCGCGGCGTTCACCGCCATCACGGCGCTCGACCTAAGTCCGCCGCCACGCATTCTCATCACCGGTTCGCTCTATCTCGCCGGTGAAGTGCTGGCCGCGAATGGGAATGTGCCGAATTGAGGGGCTGTCGATCTGTCAGTCAGTAGGGTGGGCAAAGTCGCCTGCCGTAGCTGATGACGTGGTGCACTGGCCTTGCGCGACTTTGCCCACGCGGTCAAACGGCGAGGTTGGACAGCGTGGGCAAAGGCGCAGGAGACGACAGCACAAGTTGCCCGCGCGCAGCAACGCGCCTTTGCCCACCCTACGATTCAACCCATCCTACGGCCTCACACGACGGCTCCCGCGGCTGCGGTGATCCACTGCTCAAGCTTCGCCTTGGGGGCGGCGCCGACTTGGCGCGAGGCCATCTCGCCGTTCTTGAAAACCATCAGGGTCGGGATCGACATCACGTTGTACTTCGCGGCGGTCTTGGGATTCTCGTCGACATTGAGCTTGACGATCTTCACCTTGCCGGAGAGTGCGCCTTCCGCAAGTTCCTCGAGCGCCGGCGCAATCGTCCGGCATGGACCGCACCATTCGGCCCAGAAATCGACCACCACCGGCTCGGCGGATTTGAGCACCTTGGCCTCGAAATCAGCATCGGAAACCTTCCCAACACCCATGGGACACCTCGTCGTCCTGGTCATTTCGGGCGCGTCCGGCGCCCCCGGGCTTTGTATGGGCGAAGGTAGGGAGGCGACCCGATGGCGTCAAGGCGCGCTCACCCGGAGGTGATGCGGACAAGAGCTTGATCGAGCATGTCGGCTGGAAGCTCCATCAGATCAGGCAGCTCGGTCCACACCAGCGCGGCCCTGATCGGCCGGTCCGGATAGATTTTGCTTAAGACCGCGCGATAGAGTGTGAGCTGCCCCACATAGGCCCGGGGGGCTGCGTCGACATTTGTCGGCGGATCACGATTGGTTTTGTAGTCGGCGATCAACACGGCATGTGGCGTGATCACCAGCCGGTCGATCTGGCCTGACACCAGAATTTCGGAACCGCAGGTGCTCCGGAGGCGGCCCACGATCGGCACCTCCGCGCGACTCCCCGGCGCGAACAACTCCGCGAATCGCGGATCCGCGAAGATGGCGAGCGCCTGACCAACGAACAGATTACGCTCGTCCATGCTGAACGCGGCGCCGGCGCGCGCGAGGAAGCTCACCGCGGCAGCCTGGCGGCGGGCCGGCTCGATATCGGGTAACGATTGCAGCAGCCGATGGACGAGCGTCCCGCGCGCCAACGCCTGCGCTTGCGCCTGTTCCTGCGCGGCGTTTCGCTGTCGTGGCAAAACTAGCGGCGCGACGGCCTCATCGTAGGCGGACGACGGCGATACCAGGGTGGAACGAGCAGCCTCGGTCGGCACCGGCGTTGTTAGCCATGCTGGCAGGTCGACTATAGAATTTTGGCGAAGACTGTCGTCACCTCCCCCTGAAGGGGGGAGGTCGGCCCGCGTCAGCGGGCCGGGAGGGGGTGACAGCGCTTCCGCAGATACTGCGTGGCCGTCATTTGTTGCGTCGCTGTCACCCCACCCCGGACTGCCTTCGGCAGTCCGACCCTCCCCCTTCAGGGGAGGGTGGGGGCATGCGACTCCCGCGCGTTGAGCGGGCGTCGGCTCTGCAGCTTTTCGATAGTGCCACTTCGTCGTCTCGCCGTCGCGGATCTCCTCGAAACCTGGCTGGCCGTCGAGGCCGTTGCGGACGAGATCGTACCAGCAGTCGGCACTCGGCTTGTTCTTGCCGTGACAGCCGCAGACGATCAGGCGCTCGGCCGCACGAGTCATCGCCACGTACAAGAGCCGGCGATGCTCATGCTCGTTTTCGTCGAGCGCCGCCTGGCGCGCCATGGCGACGGCGCCCACATCCTGATCGCGGCGCCCCGCCCAGACGATGCATGTGGGCTCGATTTCAAGGAGCGTGGGCTGATGAGAGCCTTTGGGCGGCGTGGTGGTGTCGGCGAGGATCACCACCGGCGCTTCAAGACCCTTGGCGCCGTGCACCGTCATGACCCGCACCTCGTCGCGGGCGGTTTCCATGTCGCGCTTGACGACGGTGGTCGCACTTCTCAGCCAGGCGACGAAGCCCTGCAGCGACGGGGCTTCGTGCGTTTCATAGTCGAGCGCGAGTTCCAGGAACTCATCGAGCGCGTCAGCA
>WNFR01001169.1_pt1 | contig 48152 bp, 42 predicted proteins | sample 5400221 | NCBI WGS metagenome assembly WNFR01 (sample SAMN13153357, study PRJNA577476) | soil metagenome | isolation source: 40 cm soil under Madrone tree | place: USA:California | collected 2016-06-14 | reverse complement strand
CTCATTCACACCGCGGCTTCAGCCCGGTGATAACGCCCTTCGGGAGAGCTTCGAACCTTTTCAGCGGTATAGTGTTTGCGGCCCTGCGGCGGTCAGGGAGCGTTGAAACGGTTGCTAATAAGCTCGATCCGGGTATTGGGGTCACGTCGCTGAAGAGACTGGGTGAAAACTCCGAAATCCCATTGGCGGGGGAAACTGTGAAGAAAGCGTTAACGGTTTTCACCCCTTTAGGGGTCGCATGTTTATAGCTCGAAGAACCAAACCCTCCGGCGGCGTTCGGAGGAGCGGAACTTTAACTCGAATGCTGAATCTCTAGTTCCATTCCGCTCCTCCGAACGCCGTTGGTTCTGGCATGTCAACTCAGGCTATGAACATCTCACCCCTACCAGGGTGAAAACCGTTAACGCTTTTTTCACACTTTCCCCCGTTGGTGGCATTTCAAAGTTTCAGCACAGTCTCCGAAGCCGGGGTATGAATGAAAGGGATCGTTACGCGCCGGCGCCGCCGCCTCTTGAGGAGTCTCTTTGGTATTTTGTCTTGCGGTAGGCGACGAACTGAACCACCAGTAGCGAGAATCCGGTGAGGAACAGAACATGAACAAACCCGCCCTTGTGAAGTACAAACCTTAGTATGAACCAGATAACGAGAAGAGATGATCCCACGAGCCACATTATGCCAGGTTCGCTCCTTACCGCAGATTGGTTTTCGCCGACGAGTTCATCACTTCGAATGCCCGGAGGCCTGCCCACGAGCGATCGTTGCCCACAACCATTATGCGGCCATCCTTCACTCGTGCCGCGGCGAGGACTCCACGGCTCCCGTCTCCGCCAATTGGACCTCGCACTTCTTCGCCACTGTCCCAGATAACAGAACCATCGATTCCTGAAAGACCAAAGGCAAAACTGTTCTTCCCTGACAGGACCACGTCCAGCCGCGTGTCGGAGTTCAGATCCGCAAAGGCGATTGCTGATGTCCCGCCACTAACGTTAGCCGACCATTTGATTTTTACATTGGCGACATCGACTGCCATCACCTGCCCGCTGTTTGTCGTCATCACTACTTCTGGAATTTTGTCGCCATCCAAGTCGGCAACGGAAAGCGTGCCTGTAGGGTAGTCGGCGCCTTCAATCGCAATCCGTCCCAGCGGCTTAAAGGTTGCAATATCGAAAGCCGCCAGACCGCTCTTCATACCTGCTAACATGAGCACGCCGCGTGAAGTCTGCACGACCACGGGTTGAGTTGTTAACTCAGATCCCAGTCTGATCGACTTCAAGTAGCTTCCATCAAGACCGAGTAGTTCAACGACTCCACCTTTCAGTGGCACTAACAAATCGCGTTCACGTGTGCCGGTGAACAGGAGCGGTGGTCCCGCGGCTTCATCTCGCAGTTTTATGTCAGCTTCAAGTTGCCCGGAGTTGCCGTCGAGAACTAGCAGTTTGTCAGATTTCTCGCTGACCAGATATATCGTCGGTCCGCCAGTCTTTCCGGCCTCAACCACGAGGCCGCTCATAGGATATCCGGTAATATCACTCTTCCAGAGTTCCCGACCGCTCGGTCCGTCCAGCGCACGAACACCTTTATCGAAAGCAACAATAATCCGCGGGGACCCGGTCGCCGAATTAATGATCAGCGGTGTAAATGTGTTGTTATTAACCCTGGCGCGTTCCCCTGGCTTCTGATCGAGTTTGAAGTTGGCGGTCCACAATGCGATTCCTCTAGCACCGTCCAACGCGTAGACTCTACCTTGAGAGTTCACACCCAGAAAGTCTTGCTGAGTCCCGCTGCGAAGTTGTACCGCCATTAGCCTTACGATCTCTCCAGTCGCCACCGACCACCCAGTGTTGCGGGTCCTGCTTGTTGCATTAGCCGTAGCGCTGGAGCTCTCTATTTTGATAATCGCGACTGGGGAATTCCTCTTACCTGGCAGTTTTACTTCGAAAGGAATCGGCTTTACGAATTGCCAGGTTTCAGTTTCGGCTTGAGCAATTCGCCAATAGTAATGCCCGGGCGCGAGATCCCTGACGACATATTCTGAACCTTCGATCAAGCCATCAAATAGCACGTCGCTGAATTTGTCATCGCTCGCAATTTGCACTCTGTACTTCGTTACCCCAGGTTGCTTGTTCCATTGGATTTTTGCTACCGGAGCTTGCGGAGGGTTGCATTTTTGCTGCCCAAACGTTGCCGAAGAGAAAACATCGGAGGCAAGTAAGAGTGCCTGCGTCAAAGCGAGGGCAGCAAACTTGAACCGATAGGAACTGTTAACGATCGGCGAAGATGTGACTAGGGGTAATCGATAAGAGGGTTGGAGTTCACTTATTCTCACGACTTCAGGGAGTCTCGTTTAGCTTGTAGCCGACTCCACGCACTGTGAGCACATATCGCGGGTTCTTGGGATCGACCTCGAGCTTTTTTCGCAGGCGGTTGATATGGGGGTCGATATTACGTTGATAGCCTTCGTAATCGGTGCTCCAGACGCGATCGAGCAGTGCGTTTCTCGACCAGGCGCGGCCGGGCTCGGATGCCAGTAGCTCCAGAATCTGAAACTCTAGCGGCGTCAGATCGACACGAAAACCATCTCTGATAACTTCATGACGCCTTTTGTCGATTACCAGATCGCCCACCTCGATGCGTTCTTCATCCACTTCTCCGGGTGCTGCTCCTCCACGACGAAGCAAGGCTTCGACCCGATACTCGAGTTCGCGCGGACTGAAAGGCTTTGCCAGATAATCGTCAGCGCCGGCTTCGAACCCGGCCACCTTGTCAGACAATGCATCGTGCGCCGTCAGGAACAGTGCCGGAGTCTGGATGCCTCGGTCCCGCACCCTCTTCAGCAGGTCAAGACCCGACATTCCGGGCATTGAGACGTCGAAGATGAAGCAATCAAACCTTCCGGCCAGCGCCGGTTCGAGGGCTGCCTGACCGCTTTCGCGTTCATCAACCTGAAAACCGAGTCGTCGAAAGTACTCCGCCAAAAGTAGGCGCATGTCGGTGTCGTCGTCTGCGATCAGAAGACGCTTACCGGCGTACTTGTTGTTTACCTGTGCTTGCTGTGACAATTTGTATGATCCTGTCGGGGGATCTAATCTCGCAGAGCGTGTCGCAAATTATAACCCACATTCTCGAAGACCGGCTCCCAAAAGCCGTGCTCGGGGTAACGAGAAGATTGATCATCGAGCAAATCGGTCAGCCTTGACGCAAATAAGTGGGGGTAAGTATAGTTTCGTTTTACAGTTTGGACCGTCTTCTACCTTCCTTATAGCAACTGATCCGAGGCTTTCGCAACTAGGAATGCACGATCTTCGTCGACTCTTAAAGTATCTGGGACCTCACTGGCCGATATTCACGGTGGCGACGTTTGCTATGCTTCTCGTGGGCTTGCTGGAAAGCGCGATTGGAGCGTTGATTGTACCAATCTTTGATCAGGCTTTCTCTCAAGGTAGTGGCCATCAAACGGCGACGCTTTTTGGATTGCAGCGCTTGATCCCCGAATCCGGGGTCGCGGCTTGGAAAACAATATCCGTCCTCCTCATCGTCTTCACGCTGGCTAAAGGGATAGCCGAATACTTTTCCACCTACTTAATGGCGCGCATTGGCCAATCGGCCGTGCTTAAACTACGCCAGGATCTGTATAGTCATTTGCTTGCCCAGGGAGCAGCGTTCTTTGAACGACATCGGACAAACTATCTCGTCTCGCGCCTGGTTTCCAGCGCCGCGGCGATTGAAACAGCTGTCACGAGCACAATCCGCGACATGCTCCGAGAGAGCTTTACGTTAATCGCTTTTCTCGCAGCGTCATTCTATTACAGTTGGCGCCTGACACTTGGTTCGCTGGCAATCGCTCCAATTATTGCTGTGCTCACGGCGAAGTTTGGCAGCGCCCTGCGCAATCTGGCGCGCGAGAGTTTTGAAGGTAGTAAACAACTAACTGACACTGCCCAGGAAGCACTAGCAAATCAGGGAATCGTGAAAGCCTATCGCGCCGAGGCACGAGAATCTGCCCGCTTCACTACGGTCGCTAAAACGATTGTCCATGCCAATCTGCGCAGCGCCAGCATTGCCGGCGCATCACCGCCAACGATAGAGATGATTGGCATGATCTTTGTCGTCCTGCTGCTCTTCTTTGGCCAGCATGAAATCATGTCGGGTCGCATGAATGCCGCGCAATTTCTTACGTTTCTATTCTTCCTCTTTCGCAGTTACGATCCAATGCGCAAGCTGTCTCGTTTGCAAAACGCGATGGAACAGGCGCTCGCAGCAGCTCACCACGTCTGGGAAGTGATGGACGAGGATGCGACGATTGAGGAGAAACCGGACGCCCTCGAACTCCCGGCCCTCAAGGACTCAATAGAACTGAGAAATGTTTCCTTCGGTTATGCAAATGAGACGCGATCAGTTTTGCGCGAGGTCAGCCTGCAAATTGCAGCCGGCACGATGGTGGCCCTGGTAGGAGAATCGGGCGGAGGAAAATCCACGCTGACAAAACTTCTACCGCGCTTTCATGACCCCACGTCCGGCACGGTCCTGTGGGATGGCATCGATCTGAGAGAGGCGAGGATTTCGAGTTTGCGGAGGCAGATCGCCCTGGTTACCCAGGAGACCGTGCTTTTTAACCAAACGGTGCGTCACAATATTGCTTATGGCAAACCCGACGCGACGGAAGCGGAAATCGTGGAAGCTGCCCAGATCGCTTTCGCCCACGACTTCGTCCAGGAAATGCCCAACGGTTACGATACGATTGTCGGCGAGCGGGGACTTTTCCTTTCCGGTGGTCAGCGCCAACGTTTGGCGATAGCTCGCGCAATTCTGGTAAACGCCCCAGTACTCATTCTCGATGAGGCGACGTCCGCACTTGACGCTGAATCAGAGCGCCTGGTGCAGCGGGCAATCGCGAATCTTGTCCGCAATCGCACGACAATCGTCATCGCTCACCGTCTTTCTACGGTTCGTCGCGCGGATGTGATTGTCGTTATGGAGGCCGGACGTATCATCGAGATGGGTACCCATTCCGAATTGCTGGCACGCGGCGGTCAATACAAGAAATTGTATGAGCTGCAGTTTGCTGATGAGGAAGAGGAAATGACTTTGGTTGGCAATCAGTAGTTCCAATAGCAAGGTCTTTCTGAGCTTTGTACTTTGTTCTTAGTTCTTAGTTCTTAGTTCTTCGTTGACTCACTAGTGATTCAGAGTTTCAACCGGGCCTTTGAGAAAGAGCAAAGTACAAAGCACAAAGTACTAAGTTCAAAAAACAAGGTCCCAAGACAAAGAAACGAAGGTTAGGAAGTTCATGAAATCAATGACCGGATATGGACGGGGCACCGTGACGGGAGACGACTTTTCTGTATCGGTTGATCTCAAAACAGTTAACAATCGGTTTTTGGATATCCACCTGCGGGTGGGTTCGGAACTGTCGTCCGTCGAACCTGCTATCAAACGTCGCATCAGTACACGCTTGTCGCGCGGACGGGTAGATGTGACCATCAACTTTGAAAGAACTGCCCAAATAGATTATGAACTCAATCGACCTCTGATTGCCGGGTATGTGGACGCGCTGAAACAGATGCAGCGGGATTTTGGCATCGCGGGTGAGCTGGATATTAATGTGATCGCTCGAATACCCGGAGCGCTCCAACCTGCTCGTAATGGAATCGACGAGCGGATGGTCGCTGCTTTGGAACAGGCAATAGATCAGGGTTTGGATGAGTTGGAAAAAATGCGCCAGCAGGAAGGTGAAGCACTGCGCCTTGAGTTGCGCGAGCGCGTCGAGAAGATCGAAGCACTCGTTCCCACTATAGAACAGTCAGCGGCCGGTTTGGCCGACGCGTACCGGCTGCGTTTGCAGAAACGAATCGCGGAATTGCTCAATCGCGGTGGCCAAGTGGTGGAATTGGATCCTGCCAGGCTTGCGCAGGAAGTTGCCTATCTGGCAGATCGCAGCGATGTGAGTGAAGAGATGGTCCGGCTACGTAGTCATCTCTCTCAGTTTCAGGAGGCGATTGATTCTCAGAGTGAAAGTGGCAAGATGCTCGATTTTCTCTTGCAGGAGCTAAATCGCGAAGCCAACACAACCCTATCAAAATCGACAGATCTGACGATCAAGGAAGCGGCACTGGCGATCAAGGCGGAAGTCGAGAAGCTGCGCGAACAGGTCCAGAATGTCGAGTAAAGTTAAAGAATTGCAGACAGAGTCGCAGCTCCTTGAGAATTCCAGCAGGGGCATCCTCTTCGTTGTTAGTTCTCCGTCGGGCGGAGGAAAAGGAACGCTCATCCGGCGGGTATTGGATGTTGTGCCCGATCTTAGCTATTCTGTTTCCTACACAACACGCGCGCCGCGTAGTGGCGAGGTTAACGGTCGTGAATATTTCTTTGTAGGCCAGCCTGCTTTTCAGGATATGGTCGTTGCGAACGAGTTCCTCGAATGGGCTTGTGTGCACGGACACCTCTACGGCACTGCCAGACGTCAGGTCGCGGAAGAGATTGCCGCCGGACTGGACATCATTCTAGAGGTCGATGTTCAAGGCGCCGCCAGCGTACGCCACCTGGCGTTGGATTCCGTGAGCATGTTTATCCTGCCGCCGTCTTATGAGGTTCTGCGGCAACGTCTGTTGGCACGCGGCACAGATACACCGCAGGAACTGGAGATTCGCTTGCGGAATGCGCCCGACGAGATCAGCCAGTATGCCGAGTTTGATTACGTTATCATCAACAATGATGCGACTACCGCGGCAGCCCAACTAGCATCAATCGTTTATGCTGAGCGCACTCGTTGCAAACGCCAGGAGAGAGTCGTTAACCAGGTTATTCAGAATTTCCCAACAAGCTAAAGACAATTCCAAGATCATTAACAAAGGAGTGGCGGATTGCCAATTATGCCAACATCATCAGAAGAGATTGATAAAGCGGTTGACGGGACTGATACACCGGAAATCGATTCTAAATATCGTTTAATTATCCTCGCCGCAAAGAGGAGCAAACAGCTACAGCGTGGTGCTCAACCGCGTATCGAGATCGATCCACAAAAGCACAAACCGACTCGAATTGCGCTGGAAGAAGTTATTCGTGGACGTGTCAGCTTCAATATTAAAGAAGACGTCAATAAGCCGCAAGTAGAAGAATAGCGGCCGATCACATCCCTTTGTAGTCTGGTCCGCCGCCTCCTTCTGGCGTAACCCAGTTTATGATCTGGTATGGATCCATGATGTCGCAGGTCTTGCAGTGCACGCAATTTGAAAAGTTGATCTGCAATCGCCGCCTGCCGTCTGCACCATTCTCAACCATCTCATAGACAGCTGCGGGACAAAAACGCTGGCAGGGGTTTCCGTATTCTTCCGCACAACGCGTCGAGCAAATATTGGTATCGAGGACATGAAGATGTACAGGTTGATCCTCGTCATGCCCAACTGCCGCGTGATAGACATCGGTTAATTTGCTGAAAGTGAGTTTGCCGTCAAAGCGCAAGGCATCGTAGCGTTGCTCCAATTTGTCGCCCTGATAGCCGTAAGCGGACAGTTTTTTCATCTCCTCGTGGCCCGGCTTGGCTTTGTCTCGATCGAAAAGACCCCACGCCCGACCGCCAGTTACAAATTGCAATCCGCTATTTATTAAGCCCAGCCAACGGCCGTGTTTGAACGCTGCATGAAAGTTCCGCACCTTCCGTAACTCTGGAATGATCCAGCTTTCATTTACGACCTGCTCGTAGCGCTGAAGTTGCTGAGCGGAAAAGTTGCCGGCAAGAAGGGCCTCAAAGATCACTTCGGCTGCCAACATGCCGCTCTTGATTGCCGAATGAATGCCCTTGAGTCGCTGCGAGTTAAGAAAACCCGCACAGTCGCCTACAAGAAGCACGCCGTCAGCGTAGGTTCGGGGCATCGCAAAGTAACCCCCTACAGCAACCGTTTTTGCGCCGTAGCGGATCATCTTGCCACCCTCGAGCAAACGAGCGATGAATGGATGGGTCTTGTACCGCTGAAACTCAGCATGCGGATCGAGCAAGGGATCCCGATAGTCGAGTCCGGTGACGTAGCCGATATTCAGAATGCGGTTCTGCATGCCGTAAATCCAACCGCCGCCATAGGTGTGCGTGTCGGATGGAAAACCGAGTGTGTGAGTAACGCGACCGGCTGAATAACGATCGTCCGGTAGTTCCCACAGTTCTTTAATACCCACGCTGTAAACCTGAGGCTCGCGACCCGCGTCGAGATTGAGTCGTTGCACTAATTCCTTTGTCAGTGAGCCGCGCGGTCCTTCGCCAAGCACTGTGACTTTCGCCCGAAGATCGACACCCGGCTCATAATTGGCTTTGCGCTTCCCTTCTTTGTCGATACCTTTATCGCCCGTGCGAACGCCCACCACCGCATCATCTTCATCGTAGAGCAATTCGGCTCCCGGAAACTCAGGAAAGACGTTGACCCCTGCCTCTTCACACTTCTCACCCAGCCAGGCAGTAAGACGATTCAACGATACGATGTAATAGCCGTGATTCTTAAGCGGTGGTGGAGTTACCGGCGAACGGAGGGCGTGCTTTGATGTCAGGTACAAAAAATAGTCTTCTTTCACGGGCGACTCTAGTGGTGCTCCCTGCTCCACAAAATCAGGCATCAACTCTTTAAGCGCACGCGGATCCATTACGGCGCCGGAAAGAATGTGCGCACCCACCGCAGCGCCTTTTTCAATTACGCCGATCTCAACATCGCCCAGCGCCTGCCCCGTGCGTTCACCATTCGCCACAGCTTCATTGTGTTGCTTGACCAGGCGAGCGAGATGGAGAGCTCCACTCAGATTCGCGGGCCCGGCGCCGACGAACACAACATCAAACTCCAGCGTTTCACGATCCATCGATTATCCCTTCAAGACAAATTGGCAATGATTATCTTAAAAATGAATGGCCATTCAGTCGGCCCAGTATAGCAAATAGGCGCTGGCCGCCTAAGACACTGATGGCGGCGAGTGGCCTACTGTCGGTAGTGTCCTAATTTCACGTGCCACGGGGTTCTGTGTTCTCCGTGTCTCCGTGGTGAAGTGGTTTTCGGCACGATTATCACCACGGAGGCACGGAGAATACTGAGAATGCACTAATACAATCTCCAATTAGGACACTACCCTACTGTCACACGACTTCGTCACGACAAAGTCGTGGTGTACACTTTCGGCCCGTTACTAATTTCATGAAGACTCCATACGACAAGCTGCTATTCGCAGTCGCTCTTTCTTTCATAGCCGTTGTCGTTTTGGCCTTTCGCTCACAGGAAGCTGTTCTCGGGACGCGTGGTTTTCCGACCGCCTCTTCTTCCGCCTCAAAGCTTTCCATATTACCCGGAACAATACTCTGGGCCTGGGAGCGTCCCGAAAAGCTCGACTTTATAGATCCAACCAGGGTCGGCGTCGCCTTTTTAGCAAAGACAATCTATCTCCGGGGCACAACGGTCGTAGCCAGACCGAGGCTGCAATCATTGAACGTTCCCGACGGAACAAAGTTAATTGCCGTGGCTCGGATTGAAACGAACCGGCGTGACGTTCCCAACTTAACGACATCGCAGATCGAAACAACGGCTGCAGAGGTTGCATCGCTAGGACAACTCCCAAACATCAGCGCGGTTCAGATCGATTTCGACGCGACGCTGTCTGAACGTGATTTCTATCGTGCATTACTGGTCTCGGTGCGTGGAAAGTTGCCTGTCGAGATGCCGTTGTCGATAACAGCGCTGGCTTCTTGGTGTGACGGAGATTCCTGGTTATCCGATCTGCCTATTGATGAGGCAGTGCCAATGCTCTTTCGACTAGGGGTGGAAAAACGACGGTTTACCTCCCGACTAAGATCTGGTGAAAAACTTCGAGCGTCCGCTTGCCAGTGCGCAGCCGGTGTGTCTACTGATGAGCCAGTAAAGCTCTCCTCAGTTCAGCGGCTGTATATTTTTAACCCGACCTCGTGGTCGCCGGTTTCCTTCGAGGTAGCGATGGAGGTTTATCATAGATGAGGAAACGACTCGCCTATGCTGTCATCTCGATTACGCTCGCAGTTGGCTTGTTCGCCGCCCCAACTTCTTTCGCTTGTGGTCCTTTCCAACTGGACGCCATTTTCACTTTTACCGTCCACCCTGAATTTCCTTTGGAACGATTTGCTCGGGGCGAGCTCGGAGTGGTGCAACCAAGCTATGCGCGCTCTTATCTTTTTGTAGCTTACAGGGAGCTTCTGGGTAACGGCTTCAATGAAGAGGAACAAAGAGTACTGACTCAATTGTGGCAGGACCGTTTGAATTACACGTGGGACCTAGGGGATCAGGAGTGGATTAAGGGATGGATCACAGCTCGGCAAAAGGTTCCAGGCGTGGGTGAGCCGCCGAAAATTGAGGTTTACCGTCATCGAGAAAAACCAGATGAATACGAGACGTACCTGAATTGCCAGAAAGATGCTTTTGAGTCAGCCTCAACAACACTTGCGGCAAGGATTTCGAAATACGGAATTGAAAATCCAGCGGTGAAGGATTGGATAGCCGCACAGGATCAGGTGTTCGCAAATTGCTCGGAGGGTCAGCATATTCCCGCTGCCGCACTACGATCAGATGAGACGCTCTTCCAGGCAGATCGGGCCTACCAAACGGCGGCGGCAAACTTTTACGCTGGTAACTTTGACGGAGCAAAGAAGACGTTCGAGTCAATCGCAGCGGACGACGGCTCGCCATGGCAACACGTTGCCCCGTATCTGATTGCTCGCACCCTCATACGCAAGGCGAGTCTGGGAGCTGCGGAGGTCAAGAAGCCGGCATTGAGCGAAGCGGAAAATGAGCTCAACAAGATCCTTGCCGATCGAAAGTTGGCCAACTCACACGCAGCAGCAGCCAGACTACTTACCGTGGTACGACTACGTCTGCATCCGACTGAGCGCCTCCATGAACTGGCGCATTCGCTACTGGCTAAGAATCAAAACGATGAGCTCAAGCAGCAGCTTTGGGATTACACTTCTCTGCTCGACGAATTCTTAGGGACAGACGAGTCCGATAATAAAACAAAACCTACAGTCGACCTTAGCGGGGATGATCTTACTGACTGGATCGCGACGTTCCAGTCGCCGGCAACCGAAGCACTGGAACATTCGCTGGCAAAGTGGCAATCAACGCACGCGGCGACCTGGTTGATTGCGGCACTCTCAAAACTAGACGGCAAAAACGGGAAGACAGCCGAGTTGATCTCCCAGGCGATGAGCATAAAGCCCGACACTCCGGCGTTTGCCTCGTCGCGTTTTCATATCGTCCGTTTGTTGCTCGAGTCAGGAAAGCTTGACGCTGCGCGCTCTATGCTTGATGAGCTGCTTGCTCAAAATCGCTCCCGATTTGATAAGTCGTCTTTGAACCTGCTTCTTAGCCAGCGTATGCTTCTCGCCCGTAGTCTTGCGGATTTTCTGACATTTGCACAGCGAGTACCGGCAGGGTTCAGTTGGAACGATGATGGGCGAGAAGTTCCAACAGAGTCCTCCGACCTGTCGGAAGTGAATAAATCCCTGCAGGGGAAACTGCTTTTCGATCAAGATGCGACACATCTCTTGAATCAGGAGTTCCCTCTTGTTCTCTTGAAGGAAGCGGCCAAGAGCAACGCCTTGTCTTCTCACCTGCGCCGCGATGTCGTGCAGGCTGCATGGCTGAGAGCGGTCTTGCTGGGTGACAACAAAACCGCTGACGAGTTGGTGCCAATTTTGAAAACGCTTGTTCCAGAACTCTCATCTCTACTCGACGACTTTCTATTGGCGCCGCAGACAGACTCCAAGAGATTTGCTGCAATCTATGCGTGGTTGAAATTTCCCGGCCTCGAGCCGGTGGTAGATTCCGGCGTTGGCCGGGAAACGCCCCTTGGCCAACAGGATGTTTACCGGGATAACTGGTGGTGTGCGGCGGCCTTTTCACCAGTACCGGATGCTGCTGACGACGAGAAGAATAAACCGCAATCGTTCGCTGCCACGACAAAGACCGGCGTTCCCGTTTTCTTGAGGGAAACTGAGAAGGCTGTTGCCGCCAGAGAACATTCAAAGCTAAACGCACTCGGCGCCGCGCCGAATTATCTTTGCCAGCAAGTTATTCAGTGGGCAACCAAGAATCCAAACGATCCGCGCGTTCCGGAAGCGCTCCATCTAGCCGTAAACACAACGCGTCATGGTTGCACCGATAAGGAGACCGGACGCTGGTCGAAAGGGGCTTTCGATCTACTACATCTCAAGTATCCCAACACCGCATGGGCGAAGAAGACTCCATATTGGTTTAAGGACTAGACGCAATGTCCGATATGCTTCAGCTTGTCGTTTCTGGCGATGGAGTCTCCTTCGATAGTCAACGACAAGCTTAAAGCATATCGGACACTAGGGCAGAAAGCTTTTTAAGATGGCGCCACACGAATTCACTAATCACCTAATCAAAGAAACAAGCCCCTATCTCTTGCAACACGCCCACAATCCAGTTGATTGGTATGCCTGGGGTCCGGAAGCTTTTGAGAAAGCGCGGGAGGAAGACAAGCCTGTTCTGCTCAGCATCGGCTATTCAGCTTGTCACTGGTGTCATGTGATGGCGCACGAGTCTTTCGAGGATGAGCAGATCGCCAAACTCATGAACGAAAACTTTGTAAACATAAAAGTAGATCGCGAGGAACGCCCGGATCTTGATCAAATCTACATGAATGCCGTTCAGATGATGACCCAGCATGGGGGCTGGCCAATGACAGTGTTTCTGACGCCCGACGCCGTACCTTTTTATGGCGGTACTTATTTCCCGCCCGAGGATCGCTACAACATGCCGGGGTTTCCGCGCGTATTGATCAGCATGGCTGAAGCGTATCGGGACCGGCGCGATGACGTTACTCAGACTTCCGTCTCAGTGCTTAATGAACTGCGCCGGCTTAGTGTTGCGGCTTCCGTAAACGCACCCGTCTCAAAAGAGCTGTTGGACGCTGCTTCTTCAGGAATCTTGCGCAACTATGACTCTGTAAACGGTGGCTTCGGTGGTGCGCCAAAGTTCCCACCTGCGATGGTATTGGAGTTTCTGCTACGCTCGCATCAGCGCACAGGAAACGCAGAATTTCTCGAAATAGTCACCCACACCTGCAGGAAGATGGCGAATGGTGGCATTTATGATCAACTCGGTGGTGGCTTCCATCGATACTCCACCGATGCAAAATGGCTTGTACCGCACTTTGAAAAGATGCTTTACGACAACGCTCTTCTCTCCCGCCTGTATCTTCACTACTACCAGGCCACGCACGAGGAATTTGCGCGCAACATAGCGGAAGGCATCCTGGACTATGTGTTGCGCGAGTTGACCGATCCTGCCGGAGGTTTCTATTCAACCCAGGACGCTGATTCCGAAGGTCATGAGGGGAAGTTCTTCGTCTGGACCCGCGAAGAGATCCAGACAGTTCTAGGCGAACGCGACGCCGCTCTTTTTTGCGCTTACTACAATGTAACTGAGGCCGGTAACTTCGAAGGCAAAAACATCTTGCATGTGACTCGAACGATCGAAGAGGTAGCTGCCTCGGCCGGTGTTGCTGTAGCTGAGTTGAAGGAGACTATTGCCCGCAGCGCGCGCAAGTTGTTTGACTTGCGGGAGACACGAATCAAACCTAACCGTGATGAAAAGACCTTAACGGCGTGGAATGGGTTAATGCTCGCTAGCTTCAGCGAAGCCGGCGCTATCCTCAACCGGCCCGAATACACTGCCGCGGCCAGGCGAAACGCAGAATTTGTCCTTGGCAATCTGCGTAAGGATGGCTTACTCCTCAGAACTCATAAAGATGGTGTGGCAAAATTCAATGGCTATTTGGAAGATTACGCTTTCCTGATCGACGGCTTGTTGACTCTTTATGAAACTGACGGAGCGCGTCACTGGTTTGACGAAGCCTTGTCGTTGACTGAGCAAATGATTGGAGAGTTCTGGGATCAGGAGAACGGTGGCTTCTACTTCACAGGAGATAGCCATGAGGATTTGATTGTTCGCTCGAAAGACTACTTTGACAATGCCACTCCTTCGGGCAATTCTGTCTCCGCCGGAGTCCTTCTTCGTCTAAGCGTCCTCGCAGGCAAGGAGGATTACCGCAATCGCGCTGTAGCGATTCTGGCCCAAATAGCCGACTCTCTCCGTCGCTATCCTTCAGGTTTTGGCAATGCCCTTTGCGCGGCAGACTTCCATCTGTCGACTCCAAAGGAAATAGCAATAGTGGGCGTAGATGACGCCGCGATTCATGGTTTCCTCACTGAGGTTTGGCGCAACTACCTACCCAATAAGGTCGTGGCGCCGGTCTTAGCAAATGATGCAGAGGCCGCCGACACCATCCAACTGCTCCGCGACCGGCCCCTAACCGGCCCGGTGGCCACTGCTTACGTCTGTGAGCGATATACCTGCAAGCGACCCGTTAACGACATACGGGAATTTGCCACCCAACTCGCAGAACCGTAGCTTAAGACCAGGTTCCTCGTGCCTCTTCCTTCCTCAAGCGGGGGCGTGGCCCTAATTCTGTAGGGGTGTCCCTCCGTGGGCACCCCTTCTGCTCAAACTCGCTCAGCTCCAGATCAAAAGGGTGCCCACGGAGGGACACCCCTACAGAATTAGGGCCACCACCCAAGCGGGAAAGCCCTTGACCCCAACCCTCTGTAAAAGTTATATTTAGCTGCGCGCTAAACATTGTTGGCACGCATCTCAAGAGGGCTTCCGCCCTACAGCAAGTTCTGTCTCTTACGCCCGCTCTGGCAGTAGTCATTCGTTGGACCCCAGCATTAGCATCTTGTCCCACAAAACGCTCGGTCATAGGGAAGGTAATCCTTTCGTGCTGAAAACTATTTGGAAGAGTACAGCTCTCCTGGTCGGCATTTCGATAGCCACTGCTGCCCTGTTGGGGTCGGCCGCTGTTGCTACGCTTTCCTTGCCGTTTTTCGGCAGTGCGGGAATCATTTTATGGCTTGTGCTATTGCTCCTGACTTTGGCTGCCAGCCGCTTTACAGTTTCCGTGACGAGCACTGACGGAGTTCGACGCAGCCGCAAATCCATAGCCGATGCGTTCGTGTTTCTTGCGGTGATGATCTACGCGACTTCACCCGCAAACACGGTGGGCCCTGCGGTATTGTTGGCCGCGATTGTTGGATTTGTTTCCACCTTTCGTCTTACCAACCGGCGAGAAATTATCTTCACAACCGGCATGGCGGTGATCTCTACTTTTGTCGCTGCCTCATTCTACGGCTTGTTGGTCGACATGTTCGCCGGACACTTCGATCTCACAGCGGATCCCAGTCTTCCAGTAAACGTTCTACTAATACCGTTATTCACACTTGCAGCGCTGCAGTACGCACTGAATACAATAACTACCGCCTGTTTTCTGAGCTTTGATGCTGGAAAACTCAAGCTAATTCCTTCAGCTGATACGGTTGTGTGGACCCTGACCACACAGCTAGCAGGCGCAGCTTCTGCCGTTCTGTTTTACTCTGCCGTGCAAAATAGGAGTATCTCATATGGTCTCCTGGGCTTGTTGATCACTTCTCTCGTCCACCTTCTCTATCGATTCAATGAAGGCCGCCTGGAAGACGTCAAAACTGCCGAGGCCATACGTCGCGAGCATATAGAGGAAATGGCCAACATTCACATGAATACTATTGAGTCGTTGGCTATCGCTATCGACGCTAAAGATCAAACGACTCATGGGCACGTGCGTCGCACCCAAATCTACGCGACACAGATGGGAAAACTCTTTGGGCTTACTGAAGCGGAGTTGCAGGCGTTGCTCGCTGGGGCGTTGTTACATGATATCGGAAAGCTCGCTGTCCCAGAATACATTCTCAATAAGCCGGGTAAACTCACGGAGGCAGAATTCGCCAAAATGAAAATCCATCCGACCGTCGGTGGCGATATTCTTAGGCGAGTGAACTTTCCTTATCCGGTCGAAGACATCGTGCGCTATCACCATGAAAAATGGGACGGGAGCGGTTACCCGAAAGGACTCAAGGGCGAGGGTATTCCACTCGTTGCCAGAATTATCTCGGTCGTAGATTTCTACGATGCCACGCGCTGCGACCGGCCTTACCGCAAGGGCATGAAACGAGAAGATTCGTTGGCGTTACTGCGGGGCATGACCGGAACTGCATTTGATCGTGGTGTGGTTGAGAAATTTATTGAACACGTCGAGGAGTTTGACCGGCTCATCGATGCCGAAGATATTCAGGAGCAAGTTACCTCAGAAAGACCGGTAATCGACGATCAGACAAAAACCCGGCCTGATGCTGGTTTGGCGTCAGATGTTATGGGAACACAAGAAGACGATACCGGTTTTAGGTCGATTACCGAGGCCCAACGTGAGGTATTTGCTCTTCACGAAATAGCACAAACGATAGGCTCATCGCTGAATTTGAACGATACTATAACGCTCGTCTCAAACAAGCTGAAATCGATTGTACCCTTTGAAAGCTGCACTATCTTCCTCGTCGACGAGCGATCCGGTAAAGCTGTGGCAGCCCACGCTGCGGGCGAGGATGCCGAACTATTCGGCCGGCGCCGAATGAACATCGGGGACGGCATCACTGGCTGGGTGATTGCCAATGCTCGCTCGATGTGCAATGCCTCACCGGAGCTGGATCTCGTCGGCATACCGGAGGAAACAGCCAAACAGTATCGCGGTGTTTTAGTCTCTCCCCTGCTTCGAGAGGATGGTGCCTTCGGCGCCATAACCCTGTATTCAAAGAGCCGCACGTCTTACTCAACCGAGCATGTGCGCCTTCTGGAATCAGTATGCGGTCACACAGTCGGTGATCGCTTGCTGGCGAGTGTAGCCGGCGTTGTTCGTCGCGAATTGCGCCAGATGGATATTCTTACGCGTTACGCAGGAGACGAGTTTGTCGCGATAATGCCGATGGCCTCCAGCGCCATGGCAGTCACAGTCGCTGAGAGAATGCGCAAGGCGGTCGAGTCGCACTGGTTCTCGGTGCGTCCGGACCAAATGGTAGCTCTTGGTGTTAGCCTCGGCGTGGCCTGCTTCCCTGACGATGGAGAAACGACGGAAGAACTGTTGACCGCTGCCGCGCGCAAGATGCAGCAGAATAAACACGGACGCAAGACAGTACTGACGTTGCAGGGTGCTCCTGTTAGCAGCATCGATATGATGAGATAAGAACTGCAGACCTCACGAGACCCGCAACAAGCGCGCATCATTTTATGGTGTGCGCTTTTCCTTGCAAAGAAGGGCTTTTGCACGGTCTCCCATATCTCGCGTATAATTCGACGCTTTCGGGATTTGAGTAGATCACCAGAGAAAAGTTGATTAGACAAGTCGCCCGCTCTCCGGGCCCTGGTTAGGACCTTGTCTCGAAACTAGCCAACTCATGAGTAAACAAACAGCAGAACCACTGTCGACTGCCGGAGCTGAGGAGAAGCGTGCCACAGGCGTCGTTGACCCACCGGACGCTGCTGATGGCAAAGATCTTCGCATTGAACATAAGGAAGCGAAGGAGCGCCAGAAGAGTCGGCTCGGGGGCCTCGATCGTCAGACCCTAATCAACCTCCTTCATCAGATGCTCTTGATTCGTCGCTTCGAAGAGAAGTCAGCCGAAGCGTATAGCACCGGAAAGATCGGTGGATTTTGCCATCTGTATATAGGTCAGGAGGCCGTTGCCGTCGGCGCAATTTCCGCTATTCGCACTGAAGACTACGTGTTGACGAGCTATCGCGAACACGCGCATGCGTTGGCGAAAGGAATGTCGGCAGAATCGGTGATGGCGGAGTTGTTTGGCAAGGCAACAGGCTGCTCGCATGGCAAGGGCGGCTCGATGCACATGTTCGATAGAAATGTGAATTTTCTGGGCGGCCATGCAATTGTGGGCGGACAAATTCCGCTGGCTACCGGAACTGCTTTTGCCTCGAAATACAAAGGTACCGATCGGGTGAGCCTTTGTTTTTTTGGAGAAGCAGCAGTTAACCAGGGGGCATTCCATGAGTCGCTTAACATGGCCCAACTTTGGAAGCTGCCTTGTATCTACATTTGCGAAAACAATCAGTACGGCATGGGTACTTCATTGGCTCGCGCAATGTCGTTGCAGAATATTGCGCAGAAGGCCTGCTCCTACGAGATGGCTGCTGAATTTGTCGACGGAATGGACGTGTTGGCTGTGCGCGAGGCGACGCTGCGTGCAGTTGAACGAGCTCGTAAAGATTATTTGCCGACTTTGCTGGAGGTTCGTACCTACCGCTTCATGGGCCATTCTATGTCTGACCCGGGCAATTACCGCACCCGCGCTGAAATCGAGAAGTACCAGGAACGTGATCCGATCAAACTCTTTACAGCAAGCTTGAAAGAAGAGGGGATCATCGACGATAAGAGTCTCGAGCAGATTGAACAGCAGATTCGTGAAGAAATTGAACGTGCGGTCCGTTTTGCCGCTGAGAGTCCGGAGCCGTCGCCCGAAGAACTTTATACTGACATCTATGCGAATCCACTCGCTCCATCCCGGAAAAACGGTTGACTAACAGGCTCTGAGTCTAGTCCTAATATGCCGATAATCACCATACGCGAGGCCCTCAATCAAGCGATCCGGGAGGAGTTGGCTCGCGACGAAAACGTGTTTCTTATGGGCGAAGAAGTAGCTGCCTACGAAGGAGCTTACAAAGTCACAAAGGGTCTGCTGAAAGAATTTGGCGATAAGAGGGTCATTGACACGCCCATTACTGAACTGGGTTTTGCCGGCCTCGGCGTGGGTGCGGCGATGGCAGGTCTGCGGCCGATTATTGAATTCATGACGTTCAACTTTTCAATACTCGCCACGGACCAGATCATCAACTCCGCAGCCAAGATGCTCTACATGTCAGGAGGACAGTTTAAGATTCCTATCGTCTTCCGGGGGCCTGGTGGCTCGGCGTTTCAAGTCTCTTCGCAGCATTCTCAGGCACTTGAATCATGGTTTGCCTACTTCCCTGGCCTGAAGGTCGTCATGCCGTCGACTCCCGCGGACGCAAAGGGACTGCTGAAGTCTTCAATACGCGACGACGATCCTGTGATTTTCATCGAGCAGGAACGAATGTACGGAAACAAAGGCGAAGTTCCTGACGATAAAGATTTCACGATTCCGCTGGGAGTAGCAGACATAAAGCGTGAAGGCACTGACGTCACAATTGTCGCTCGCTCGCTGATGGTGCCACTTGCCCTGAAGGCCGCAGAAACACTGGATCAGCAAGGGGTCTCCTGCGAAGTGATCGATCCGAGAACCATCAGGCCTCTCGATATCGAAACGATTGTCGAGTCAGTAAAGAAAACGAATCGTGTGGTTGTCGCCGAAGAGTCGCACCCGTTCTGCGGGGTGGGGGCTGAGATCAGCAGCGAGATAATGGAGCGAGCATTCGATTATCTTGACGCTCCGGTAAAACGAGTCTCCGGCGCGGATGTGCCCATGCCTTATGCGAAGAATCTCGAGAATCTTGCGATACCTGGTGTCGATAAAATTGTCGCCGCAGTGCGTGAAGTGGCGTACCTCGATTAAAACGTTTTTCTAAGTCTTCCGACCGTTATTGTCTAAGGAACGTTGCATGGCCAGTCAGGTAATCATGCCGAAACTCTCCCCTACGATGGAGGAGGGAGTAGTCTCTCGATGGCTGAAGAAGGAGGGAGATAAGGTCTCGATGGGCGAACCGCTTGCCGAGATCGATACAGACAAGGCCACTATGGAAATGCAGGCTCTTGCGAACGGAGTACTGCGCAAGATTCTGATTAACGAAGGTGAGTCAGCTCCGCTTGGCCAGCTGATTGCCATCATCGGTGAGCCGGACGAAGATATCAGCTCCCTGCTGAACCAGTCAGCCACCGCGGCCGCTAAAACTCAAGCCCCCGCCCCAGCGAAGGTTGAGCCCGCCCCAGCGAAGCCTGAAGCTGAAAAACCAGCACCTCAAGCGTCAGCACCACAGGGAAACGGAAGCCAAGCTGCCGAAATAACTGAAAAGAGTGCCTCTGGAAGATTGATAGTGTCCCCGCTTGCGGCCCGCATGGCGGCTGAGGCTGGAATAGATCTACGTTCGTTACAGGGCAGCGGACCCGGTGGGCGAATTATCAAGAAAGATATTGAAGCGGCAATCAGCAAACCGCGCAGCGCACCAGCCGCTTTTCCGCGTGCGGTGGAGACGAGGAGTTTTCAGCAAGCAGCTACAGTGGGGGCTTCGCCGTATCGCGATGAACCGATGAGTGAGGTTCGCCGCACGATTGCGCGCCGGCTGGTTACTTCGCTCGGCCCGATCCCACATTTCTTTCTGACAAGCGAGATCGAAATGGACAGGGCCGCGGAAATGCGACGCGGTATTAATGCGCTGGATCCGGAATTGAAGATCAGTTTCAATGACATTGTTATTAAAGTCGCTGCCGCTGCCCTTATCCAACATCCGGAAGTCAATGCTTCGTTTCAGGAAAAGGTACTTAGATACTATGAACGCGCCGACATCGGCGTCGCCGTGGCAATCCAAGACGGCCTGATAACGCCAGTGGTGCGTTCTGCAGAGCGGAAGTCGCTTAGTGAGATCGCCAGTGAAGTCCGCGAATTGGCCGAGCGAGCGCGTTCTCGCAGACTCCGCCCGGAAGAATATACAGGTGCGAGCTTTTCGATCAGCAATCTGGGCATGTTTGGGATCGATGAATTCACTGCCGTGATCAATCCTCCGGAAGGCGCGATTCTTGCCGTAGGTGCCGTGACTCCCAAACCGGTCGTTCGTGAAAATGAGATTGTTATCAGACAGGTGATGCGCGTCACAATGTCGTGTGATCATCGCGTAATAGACGGGGCTACCGGGGCAACGTTCTTACAGACATTCAAGAAGATTCTGGAGAACCCGTTGTATCTCGTCGTCTAGTGACTTGCCGACCATCTGGCCCTCTTGAAGGATCGGGTATTCCCGGTCCTTTTTGCTGCCCTTCAGGACTATGACTTCACACCCGTCGACGAAAACTGGAGGCTTCGATGTCGAGTCCGACGCTGGTGACGCTGCGTCTTACCGGAGCGGCTTTGGCATTCATGCTGCTGCAACGCAAGCTAGCCCCGTTGTTCCGGATGCCGTTGAAGGATTTTGCGTGGCTGACCCTCTGCAGCATAACCGGTATCGTTGGGAATCAATTCCTGTATGTCAAAGGAATCTCGCTAACAACAGCTATTAATGCAGCTCTAATCAGCACGGTGATCCCCGTCTCTGCGTTGCTAGTCAGCATCGTTTTTGGTTATGACCGGTTGTCATTCAGGAGGGTTATGGGGATTGGCCTGGCGGCAACCGGGGTGATTTATCTGGTCAATCCTCTCCACGCCGAATTCTCGGTGCAAACAACTATTGGGAATCTCCTGGTACTCTGTAGTTCATTTCTTTACGGAGCATACATTGCGATCTCCAAGGATCTCTTTCAACGGTATGGAGCCTTGAACGTAATCACCTGGATTTTTGTCGTGGGTTCCGTCGTAACGATTCCGGTGGGGATTTATTCAGTCAAGGGCGACAGACTTCAACTCGCGGGCGCCGGGCTCTGGCTGGGCATTGCCTTTATCATTCTTTTCCCGACTGTCCTGGCTTACTACCTCAATGCCTGGGCTTTGACCAAGGTTACGCCAAGTACAGTGGCGGTCTATATCTACCTGCAGCCTTTAGTTGCCTTCGGACTGGCGCCATTCCTACTAGGTGAGAAGTGGAACTCGCGCACATTGGGTTCGGGCATTTTGATTTTCGCCGGAGTGGCAGTTGTTACCCGACGCGGACGCAGTCGCGCCGTGCAAGAAATCGCTGAGCATCCGGACGCCCTGGCACACTAGTCGACCTACGCGGCGCGTTCACGTTCTGCGAAACAACCGAGAATCTCATTGGAGTCGAGCGTATCGCGCTCCATGAGGAGCTCCACTAATCGGGCAATGCAATCCTGTTTCTCGGCAACAATGTCGCAAGCCCGTTGCAGTTGGATACCGATGATCTCGTTCGTGACCTCTTCTATTCTGTCCAGAAGACTTTGACTGTGTGCTTGATCGGGTTGGCCGAGGTGAATTGGCCCCAGCCTACTCATTCCAAACTCACTTACCATTTTTCTGGCAATTTCCACGGCCCGCTCGATATCGTTGGAGGCGCCGGCCGTCATGGTTGCAAGCAAGACCTGCTCGGCCGCGCGGCCGCCGAGAAGAAGCGCGATTTGATCTTCCAGATATTCACGCTTCTTCATAAAACGATCGCGTTCAGGCAGTGACTGCGTAACCCCCAATGATCTACCGCGCGGAAGGATCGACACTTTGTGAATCGGATCGCCATTCTCGACTGTAAGTCCAACGGCGACGTGGCCTGCTTCATGAACGGCGGTCGCATGGCGTTCATCCTCATCCATGACAAAGCCCTGTCGCTCGGCGCCCATCAGAATCCTGTCGCGAGCATACTCAACATGTTTCCTTCCTACCGCAGCTGAATCGTCACGCGTGGCGGCAATAGCCGCTTCATTGAGGAGGTTCGCAAGGTCGGCGCCGGAAAAGCCCGGAGTACCGCGGGCGATCCACTGCAGATCCAGTCCTTGTTCAAGCTTAAGGTTTTTAGCATGGACCCCCAGTATAGCTTCCCGTCCTCCGACGTCTGCCAGGTTAACTGCTATCTCACGATCAAACCTTCCAGGTCTCGTGAGGGCCTTATCCAGAATGTCCGGCCGGTTGGTCGAAGCAATAACGACGACAGTGCTGCCCTGATCGAATCCGTCCATCTCTACGAGAAGTTGATTGAGCGTCTGATCTTGATCTGCTGAGGCGGAGTCGCCGCCGCGGCCGCGTAGTCGACCCAACGCATCGATCTCATCGATGAAAATGATGCAGGGTGAAAGCTTTCTGCCTTTGGCGAACAGATGACGAACCCGTGCCGCTCCCAATCCGGCGAACTTCTCCTGAAAACTGGAGCCAGAAGCAGAAAGAAAAGGCACGCCTGCCTCGTTGGCGGCAGCACGGGCAAGAAGAGTCTTACCGGTACCTGGAGGTCCACAAAGTAGGATACCTCGAGGTATGCGTCCTCCAAGTCGACCAAAACGTTCCGGTTCTCTCAGGAACTCAATCGTTTCTGCGAGTTCGCCTTTCGCTTCATCTACACCGGCTACATCCGCAAAGCCGACATTTTGCTTGCCGTTGTGATCCGCAAGGTCAAACGATCCTCGGCCGCTTACGCTCGCATACACCCGCCAGCCGATTACACCCACAATGACCAGGCTGATCAGGGGCAATACCCAATTCAAGGCAGTTACAAACAAACCTGGCTGCAATGGGCGAAATTCAACCGGCACGCTATTCTTCCGAAATAGTTCCACAACTTCGTGCTGAGCCGCCTCACCTGTGACGGTTGCTTCAACGATAGAGCCGTCCAGTCTCTTGACAGTGAGCGTCTCACCTTCGACCGTCAGCGAAGCTCCGGAACTTGTTTCCGCAAGCTTATAAAGTTGCGAGTAGTTTATCTTCTCGACTAAGGGCTGATGGCGCTGATAGAGGACCACGGAAGCGGTTGCGACGAAGAGCAATATGATGACAGCGGATAAACATAAAAGCACTTTACGAATACGAAGGGATACTTTTGGGACGGGGGTAGGCATAAAAAATCTCCAATACGACACGGCCAAGGCAGCCGGAATCGAGAAAATATCTAGAACGACAAAGAATCGGGGTTAATAAAGCGACGGAGCTTCGGACGGAGAGACCCGCACGCGAAAACCGGGGAATGGGTTCTAACACCACGAGGCGTTCGCAAACTCGGCAAACACCGAAACCACTTTAGCAGTCAACATGACGAGAAGTCCAGAAGGAAGATTATCTGGCAATGTCATAAGTTCGGGTCCTGCAGGCTTCTCCGTGTTCTCCGTGTCTCAGTGGTGAAGTGGTTTTCGGCGCTTTCAGCACCACGGAGAAACACCGAGAAGGCAATAATCCATTCTCAGATTAGGATACTACCGATTGGCAGGGCAGGTTCTTCCCTGAAAAAGAGATGAATTAAATCGCGTCGCGTCGTGTCGGACTGCCATGTTTTCATACGGCACAAAGGCGCCTGACTGTCGTGGTCTCCTTTTTGCCCGCAGCATTGAAGTGCGTCTAAGTTCGTTGAAAGCCGAGGGTTATCGTTGATAAAATTCGACCTAGTGCGGAGTTGGCATGGTCATTGCTCAATTGCCGGTCGATAGGTTCCACGGATTTGGGAATGAGCGGCGTCAACAAAAGGAGGAAAAGGAAATGTTGTGGACGATTTTTGTAATTCTCTTGATTTTGTGGCTACTGGGCGTTGTGAGTAGTTACACGATTGGCGGTTTCATCCACATATTGCTGGTGCTGGCATTGGTGGTGCTTTTAATCAACATCATCGGCGGCCGTCGCACCGCTATATAGGCAAACCAACACACTGGTTGCCCTGCATGACGCCCGAACCTTCGCTTGCAAAGGAGCGTTGGCGAGTTCGGGCGTCTTTAATTTCTTTCTTCGACAGGAAGATCATTTTCACTCGTAATACGACCGACTGGGTATAGATCCTTTTGCGGATCCCAGTAGGGCGAACGCCTGTAGAAAAACTGTAAGCGCTCGTCCGGGCTCGAGGCAAACGCGGGATCCATTGCCAACCGTTGTTCAAACTCTCGCCGCAGCGCCGGCTCGTTATCCATCATTTCACGCGCGAGATTTTCGAGAACGTAGTTCTCTCCATATTCCTTTTGCTCGAAAACTGCGTTAAAGAAGCCCCAGGCCACTAAGGAATCCGGCGCCTGCGGTTCCAACAGATTAATAGCCACCTTTGCCAACTGCTGAGCCAGCGGAACGAGTACTGACCCGGCAGGAAATGTTCTGGTTTGTCGGACGGATTCTGACGTGAATGTTGGCATCTGCCGGCCCTCAAACGGACCAGGCGGCCAATTCACGTTGCTGAACCGATAGCTTTCAACTTCTATAGTTGCAGGCTCTCTCAAGATTTGCAGTTTCAGCCCGTGGGCCTTTAATAGATCAATAACCGCCTGCCATTGTCGTGGCACGATGTAATAAAGCGGAGGAGACACAGCAGTCTTGACGCGAAATGTCCTGTACAGTGGCACAGTCAGATCCAACGGCTTCGTGCCAAAGACCACACGGAGATCGCCGGAAACAGAACTCGGCTCCGTGTGATACTCGACAGCCTTCAGGTGATAAGGAGTGGGGTCGTCCGTGAGTTCAAAGGTCAGCGGGTAATTGCGGCTAGCGTCGAAAGCTGCTCCTATTTCCAATGTCCGTTTGTCTGCCTCACGCCCAACTGCCAGCAAGTTCTCGGGTTCACGATTAACTTCGGCAAGGATGAAGCGCAGAAAGTCGTAAGTGCCTACTACACGTGACCGATAATCTTTGAGCATATGTGTTTCGATCAGAATACCCGGTCGGTTTCTCAACGGCGTGTAGCCTGTCGAGAAGCGTGGAGATCCGTTGAAGTCTCTAATCCCCAGCGTTAGATCTCGATTGTCAATGAACTCCAGGTACCAGGAAACCACGTTGCCGGCTGCCTCGGTCGCGGGCGCCACTCTGCCGTCAATTACCTGCTTCTCCCAGGCGAGCACGGACGGCGCTATGCCTTCATGGTGTTCGTATTGGTAGGTGATGTTGTATTGGTAATCGGCGCCGTCAGTCACGTGACAATCAACAAACAGATCCGGTTGCCATTCATTCCAAAGCGCAAGCCACGCACGAGTCTCCGGCGTATCGGCTTTCATGTAATCACGGTTCAGGTTTTGATAGGAGGTGGTAGTACGCCAACCCATCTCAGCCGGTCCGTTCTGGTTGATTCTGTTGTAGGGGCTGGAACGTTCGTGCCCATCGGTATTGTAGATAGGAATGAAAAGAACAACCACCTGATTCAGCAGACCCGGCAAACTCCTGGTGATCGCAATGTCACGCAACAAGGCTAGACCAGCGTCCTTTCCGTCAGGTTCTCCGGCATGGATACAAGCCTGAATGAGGATCACCGGTTTGCCGCTTTGTCGGGCTGCGGCCGGTGTGTGTGTATTGCCTTCCGCGGCTATCAGGAGCGGAAGATCTCGGCCTTCGCCACTTTTGCCAAAGCTTTGATACTCAATGAGTGGTGAAGCGTCTACCAGCCGCTTGGAGTAAGCTATCGTTTCAGCGTAACGAGCAGTTTCGCGATAGTCAGTCTTTTCCGCGTGAGTTTGCCATTCCGGAGGTACGATTTGTTCTGGCATGGATATAGTGATTAGTCAAAGCCTCATATGACACGAACGGCATTCACTGCGACGGCGTGCGTTGAGTGTCCCGCACGCCTTGCAGCGAACATACATTGAATGAGCAAACCAGTTAGTGATAAACGCACTCAGTCCGAGAATTCCGACTAGAACACCGACGTTCAGAAGGAAGTCTTTCAAGCTTTCCTTTTCTCCCGGACGCTCTGTTGATAACTGCGCCCGCGTTCATATCCATGTCTGAAAGCCGAGTCAAGCTGATTGTCGCCATATGATGACCTCAATTCCGGCTCCGCTTCAGCATACGACTTCCCTCTTCGTTTCGGATGAAGAGCACACTGAAAACCGTGGCGGTAACTGACTTCATCATTTCCAAAGTCTCTGCCATTGGTCTCGTAGTGTTGTTGTTCCTTATCCTTCAGCTCACGCCACCAATTCTCTCGTATTGCATCAATATCCTCCCCACCCGCGCGAACTATGACGTCTTTAGCCCGGTCAGCCTGCGCACCATCTTCAGCAAAAGCGATAACGACTGAACGACTATGCCGCAGCGCTTCCTCGTAAAGGTAGACATCTTCGTGTGGCAATCCTTCGCCCAAGCCTTCCTCAATTGATTCGCCGACGAGTACTCCGGTCGCTGCTCCGCCGGCGCCAAGCAGAGCCGCAGCAATTAAACCTACGGCCAGTACTGGCCCAACTCCAGGCACAACCAGGCTCGCAGCTGCTGCGCCAAGGGTTGCCCCACTTGCCACTCCAAGGGCTGCTCCCACGGCACCTCCCATCGCACCTCCCATGCCCGGCGCCTCACTGTCAGTTGTGCGCACACTTGCTTCCACTTGCCTTTCGCTCATGTCCGGAGTTAGCAGGCCGATGCGGTCCCGCGCAATTCCGATCGAACTTAACAGCTGAATGGCTTCCTCAGCTTTGCTACGTGATTGAAAAACACCGGTAACTGTTTCCATGCCCTTCGATCCTCCTTCCAGATTTAATTACCTTTTAACTCGGACGACCGTAGTCATCAAGCTCTCATCACGTACGGAGTGGTTCCGACACAAATCGTTGAGGAAATCCGCAAAGCTATGTTAGAGTCGAATCATGATTTATAACTTGGAATGCGAGGCTAAATAACGGATGTTCGATATCGTGGAGAAGCACTGGCCGATGTCTGAGGGCGATGGAAAAGCTACTCGGAAGAAGAGGCCACGAATACTCGCAATCACCACTGACTGTTGCACCGGTTGCGCCGGCTCTCCTGCGTGCGTCGAGTATTGCCCAATTGAAGCGTGCATGTTCTGGGTGCCGGACGAGCACCATCCACCATTTGGGCGTATAGAAGTGGATCCTTATCTTTGTATCGGCTGTCAGAAATGTACGAGCAAGGGTCCTGATGGAGCATTTCTGGACGGCTGTCCGTGGGATGCCATTGAAATGGTGCCAACTGATGACTGGGAAGCCATGCACGGAATTGTGCTTCCAGATGCCCCGCCTGCACCGCCAGCCGCTTAACAGGATTATTGTTTTTGATTGGAGCGACTCTTAATGGCCTTCGCCGTTAGAGTCGCTTGTTCTTTTATGCGTGGGGCGACACTCTTGCCTCCCGTAGCGTAGACTTCGACCGCTTCCAGGTCTTCGGCTTCGCCGATTAGAGAAAGTCCCCGCAGGGCCTCCCACACACTCGCTTCGTCGGAGTTGAGGCTCAATAGTTCATCACCCTTCGTGAGGCGTGCTCCTTTCTCTTTCGCCAGTGCGACCATACCTGACAGTGGCGCGCGGACCTCTATAACCTTTCCATCCGCTTGCAGAATCCTTACCAGCAATGCCCCGCGCGATATCTGCGAGCCTTCACGCAAAATGCTGTCAATGACGCCGTCAGCTGGTGCTTTTACGATATAAGGCTTCAACACCGACACCAACTCTCTGCGCCCAGCATTATCATTGAATCGAACCAATGCTAACGCAGAGTTCCTCCGCACGATGGGCTCGGCATCCTCCACCAATTTAAGCAGTGCTTCATGGAATTCTTTTGCCTGGTTGTCGAATCCCATAAGCCAGGCCACTGTCAGACGAAATTCTGTTTCAGCATTACCGCTGAGGACGACCAACTGCGGATACCATTTCCTAACCCCGGGGTCGCCTCGCTCCATTCGTTGCTCAATTTGGAGAAGCGCGTGTTGGACGTGACGCGGACGTTTCTCGTCAATCAGATAATTAGAAATTTCTGCATCCGAAAGCCCGCGCCCAAACCAGGTGAAATACCAAGCCAGAAAGGATGCGACGACAAACAATATTGCGACAATCAGAATGGGACCGGAGCCTCGTACGCGGCTGCGGGCAGCGCTCACGTTTATCGCTGGATTGTTGCCGTTGTCGGACATACGAAAGGATTAAGTCCTAAACGGACGGATAAATCTGATAGAGCATCAGGTAGACAATCACCCCAGTTATCGAGACGTAGAGCCACAGCGGCAACGTAAGGCGGGCAATTTTCCGGTGCCTCACAAAGTCTGCTTTCAAAGCCCGATAGAGCGTGACCCCTACCAACGGAACTATTACGATCGCCAGAATCGTGTGGCTAATGAGGATGGTGAAATAGATTGGTCGCACCAAGCCCTCTCCGGCAAACCGCGTCGCTCCGTGTTGATAATGGTAAGTGAGGTAGGAGGCAAGAAAGATAACGGACACGATGACCGCTGCCATCTGGCACGTGCGATGGGCCGCCACGCGTCCAGCACGAATGAACGAATAACCGGAGAACAAAAGCAGCGCACAGGTAGCGTTTAGAATCGCGTTAAGGTGCGGCAGGTAAGAAATATACTCAGTCATTACTACTCTGCGCGGGCAGCTTCTTTTCCTTTCTCCGTCAGTGAATAGAAGTCGTTTCCCTCTTCGGCAAGCAAACCCTCGCTCACCAGCCGCTCTACAGTGTCGAACACAGCCGTGCGCGCTTCGGAATCGTTCCCTCCCACCTCGAATAGTTCATGGAGATCGAGAATGTCCTTTTGCCAGACCGCAAAACTGCGCAGTACTTGTTTTGTAAGTTCGTCCACGATAGAAACAAATCTGTCAGGCGTCTTTTGTTTTCGCCTGGGCCATTTGCGAGACGAGAGCTCGAACATCAGGAGGAACAGCGCGTCCTTTTGCATCAAGCAAAGGAGGAGTGGAGGAAGAAGTGCCCGAGATCTGCGCTTGGCTGGAAGGGTTCTTCTTGCTAAAAGGAATCGGCAACTTGCCTTCCGATTTCAGATAGAGCAAAGGATTGACGGCAAACATCAAAGCCATCAACAGGCCGACCGCGGTGATAAAGAGATTGTCTGTTGACAGGACGTCGCCCGAAGTAAGCGCATTTACGACAATCAATACCAGAAACACGAGAGCCGCAACGATGCAGATAAGATTTAGAAGTCCCAGTTCTCTATTCATTACGTGAAAAACCTGCTTCGAACTCAATGCTTGGATTTGGCCGCCGGCTTCTTCCGCTCTCCCATCTCCTCATAGCCGCACTGTTCACATTGCCAGACGGGAAATAATGACTCGGGGTTGCCTGTAGACTGATACACCGCCCGATCCGAAGGGATGATCTTGCCTCCACAACGAGGACAAGCGCGACCACGTGTGGTCCGCTTTTCAACGTCGATTCGCAAGAGGTTTTCTTCAGCCATCGAAAACTGTGTTAGTCGGAGTTTGTTTCTGACTCCAGACTCTGGCCTTTCGATTCAGGCTTTTCCGTTCGATACCGGTTTAAGACGACAAAAATGGAGCAAAAAATTGAGACTGGCGGCAACAGCAAAACCAGTACGCCGATATTGAAATTTCTGATAAAACGCGCGTTTGTATTTGAAAGCACCGCCTTGCACATCGAGCACTGCGCTTCAGTCGTAGACTGCAGGAGCAAGACAACGCCTATCGTCAAAGCAATAAACAGCAGCGTGCGCGATCCAATCGTTCTCCACATCACGGTTCCTCCGCGGCGGCGGGCGCCACTGGCGGCGACTCCTGAAACTTGTAGCGCAGCTCTGAGGAGCGAAAACTGTCTGGGAAGAAAACAAAGAGTAACACGATACAGGTCACCAGCATGGGTACGATCGTGAGTACAAGGCTCAGTCGCTCAAACTTCAAGTGCATAAAATATGCGACGATCAGCGCTGCTTTGATGATCGAAAGGCCCAGGAGGATCGTCAACATGATATGGATCGCCATCGGTTTGTAGGCAAGACCGATCTCGATAAGGGTCAAAAACAACAACCACACCCAAATGGAAATAAATAGCTTGTTGCTACCGGCAAAATGCTCTTCAGCGTGTTCGCTCATCCTCATTCCTCCAGGAGACTAACGAGCCAGGTGTCCGCCAACATCAACCGACATGATGTAGATCAAAGGAAACACAAACATCCAGACGAGGTCAACGAAGTGCCAGTAAAGGCCGCTGATCTCGATATCTTCGTGTTTTAGTTTCTTAACACGTGCTGCGACCACTGAAAGATAAATAGCGCCCGTGAAAACGTGAAACATGTGCAGTCCGGTGATGGCAAAGAACGTCGCGCCGAAGAGTGGCGAAGGCGGCGTACCGTCAACAAGGGTAAACGTCTTGGCCCAATGCTCGGGCAGGTAAAACGGCCGGAGCCCTTCACCGATCAGGTGGTTCCACTCGATCAAGTGAAGCACGATAAAAGCAAGACCAAAAAATATTGTTGCCAGGATCCACTTTCGCGCCCTGGCTTTATCTCCCTTGCTCGAAGCGGAAACGCCAAACACCATCGTCAAGCTCGACGAGAGGAGACAGAATGTCATTACAGAAGAAAAGACAATACTGGGATAAAAAGGAAAGGGCGTCGGCCAATTGTTTGAAGCGCGAAGATAGCCGTAGCCGATTAGCAACGCCGAAAACGTCAGGGAGTCGGAAATGATGAAAAGCCACATTCCCAACTTGCGATGACCAACGCGGTACGGGAATGCACCTCCATCCCAGTCTGCCGTCGGAAAATGTTCTGCACGTGCCTCAGTGCTCAACTGTCGTCACCTCCATAGGAATAGGAGTAGAAATAGGTAGATCCAAAGAGCGTCCATAAAATGCCAGTAGATCGTTACGGCATCCGCCGCCGCCTGTCGGGTTGCTGCGCTGCGTGCCTTTTCTGTTTGCCGACGCGCGCGCACCAGCAGAAACATCAAAGCAAGCAGTCCACCGAGCAGGTGCAATCCATGTGTCGCCGTCAAAAGGTAGAAAAAGGAACTATGCGGATTGGTTGTTAGAAAGACTCCCTGTCGTGCCAGTTGTTTCCAGGCAAACAATTGTGAAGCGAGAAAAGCGAATCCAAGCAACGCCGTCACTAACAAGAACCGTGCGTAGGCGCTTTCAAACCCAGCCCGTAGTTTCCGGCGAGCCACATGCATAGTGATGCTGCTTATCAGGATTAGAGCGGTGCTCAACAAAAGCACCCGCGGCATGGCCAGGGGTACCCAGTCGTTTGATGATGCCGCCCTGACGATGTACGCGCTGCTGAGCGCCGTGAACATCATCAGTATCGACGCCAGCGCTACCCAGATCCCGATACGGTACCGGTTAGCGCGCGGGCCCGGCTCAAAGAAGCCGTCTCGTCGTTTTGAGCCGTTACCGTTCGGACCGGGAAGCTTGCCACCCGGGCTCACTCCCTTTTTTGTTACTACCTTAGTGCTTGTGACCATTGCCGCCGTTACCACTTATTACCTCCGCACCCGAGTCTGTTTGCATCATGAAATCTTGAGGAGCCCCCGGCACCGCGAATTCATATGGCCCTCGATAGACCGTGGGAACGATCCCGGCGAAATTGTCGTGCGGAGGAGGTGAAGTCGTGTTCCACTCCAACGTGGTTGCCTCCCATGGGTTATCGCCGGCTCTCTTCCCTTTGAACATGCTCCAAAACAGATTGAAGTAAAAAACAAACTGCACCGTGATCGTGATAATCGCCGCAATTGACACAAACAATACGAGCGGGTGCAACGACTTGAGAAATTCATACTCCCCAAAACTGGAATACCGGCGTGGCATTCCCACCAGGCCCATTACATGCATCGGGACAAAGATGCAGTAGACACCGACGAACGTTATCCAAAAGTGAAACCTGCCGAGGCTTTCGCTCATGAAACGGCCAAACATCTTCGGAAACCAGAAGTAGGTTGCGGCAAACATACCGAAGATTGAAGCAACACCCATCACCAGGTGGAAGTGGCCCAGGACGATATAAGTATCGTGCAGTGGCAGATCGAGCGAACTCTGTCCGAGGAGCAATCCGCTGATGCCACCGGCCACAAACAGCGATACAAAACCAAGCGCAAAGAGCATCGGTGTAGTGAAACGAATGCGACCACCCCAAAGCGTTCCCAGCCAATTGAATGTCTTAACAGCCGACGGCACACCGATCGACAGAGTAATAATCGAAAAGGCCACGGCGGAGTAAGGACTCATGCCGCTGATGAACATGTGGTGGCCCCAGACGAAGAAACCCAAGAGACCGATGGCAAAGATGGCAAACACCATCGCGCGATACCCAAAGACAGGTTTGCGCGCAAATGTGGCCAGGATGTGCGAAGTTGCGCCCATACCGGGCAGAATCGCTATGTACACTTCGGGATGCCCAAAAAACCAGAACAAGTGTTGCCACAGAATCGGCGAACCACCGGTGTGCAACGGGAATCTAGCGTCGACACCTGACAGCAGTCCGTTAACGTACAAGCCGCCCGGAATGAAGAAGCTCGTCCCGGCAAGTCGGTCGAGGAGAAGCAGGATGCCACCGCCCAGCAATACCGGAAACGAAAGCAAAGCAAGCACGGCCGTTGTAAACCAGGCCCAGCAGGTCAGCGGCATACGCATTAGCGACATGCCACGCGTGCGCATATTCAAAAGCGTGGTGATGAAATTCAGCGCGCCCAGCAGTGAACCGACACAGAAGATCGCAATGCTTATAATCCAGAGGTTCATCCCCATGCCCTGCCCTGGCCCGGCAATTTGCCCAAGTGCGCTGAGGGGGGCATAGCCGGTCCAACCGCCGATAGGACCAACAGTAGCAGTGGACGGCGTCCAGCCACCGGCGAAAACAATCGCCGACAATAGGACCACAAACCCAACAAATGTTACCCAGAACGACATCATGTTGAGCACCGGAAAGGCCATATCGTCAGCGCCAATCTGAATGGGCAGAAAATAATTGCCAAAGCCTCCCTGTGGTGCAGTGGTGAGCACGAAAAACACCATCATGGTGCCGTGCATCGTCACCAAAGATAGGTAGAACTCGGGGTTCATTACGCCACCTGGAGCACCAGTGGGAAACAGCGTTCCCAATATCGGCCAGTTGGTTCCCGGCCACGAAAGGTTCAGACGCATCAGCAGCGACATCAACATGCCCACGATCACCGCGGCCAGCGCGAGCATGATGTACTGGATCCCAATGACCTTGTGATCCAGGCTAAAGATGTACTTACGTATGAAGCCAGTGGGTGGCTCGTGCCGGTGCACGGTCTCGTGAGTCTCAACTGACATCTGACTGTCTCCTCGTGGTTAAGCTTAGCAACCGTAGCGCAAGAGTCATTAATGCTTAGTAAGCTGAAGGCAATGGATACTTCGCCAGAAGTTCTCCCATGCGCGCTTGAAACTGCTCTTGTGGCAGGGCCGTCAACGCCCGCAATTCATCATCGGGAAGAACCAACATATAACTTTTCATCTTAAAGTGGAGTTGGCCGCATAGCTCAGCGCAGGCTAACTCATACTTACCGACCTGTGTCGCGGTAAAGTGGACCTTGATCTCCATGCCCGGCACCAGGTCTTGTTTGAAGCGCAAGGGCGGAACCCAAAAACTATGGATCACGTCTTTCGAGCGCAACCGCAACTCAACGGGCCGGTTCACGGGAATGGCTAATGCCGTAGTAACTGAATCGTCTTTTGCATTGGGATCGGATTCGTCGAGGCCGACATAATTTAGAGTTGAGTCGTCGATGAGCTTGGGATCGGTTTTGCCGAAAACTCCATCCTTACCCGGATAGTGGAAGTTCCATTGAAACTGCTGCGCAACCACCTCCACAGCATAAGATCCTGGAGGCGCATCATGCAGACGGAGCGACGCCCAAACGCTTTGGCCCATAACTGCCAGCGCGATGAAGATAATCGCGGTGATCACGGTCCAAACCATCTCCAGGCGGTTGCTGCCATGAGTGTAGAGCGCGCGGTCGCGGGCGCCCGTCTCGCGATACTTCCAGACCATCCAGCCTAGTCCGATCTGGGCCAGGGTGAACGCCACACCCACAACCACTATCGTGATCATGAACTGCCGGTCGAGAGCCGGAGCATGAGCAGAAATGGCCGGCGGAAACCACCACTTTTTACTGACAAAAAGGAGCACTGACAACAGTGTCAGGATCCAGATAATAACCGCAAGAGCTCGTCCCATCGGTTACATCTCCTTCTGGTGATTAGTGTCCGATATGCTTTAGCTTGTCGCTGAGTCTCCCAGAAGTCTTGGTCGCAACGAAACGACAAGCTGAAGCATATCGGACAGTTCACCTATCGAGAACCATCAAGATAAATAGGAGCGGCAAATAAAGAACCGACGCCAGTAGCAGGCGCCGCGCCTGCTGTCGCGATAAAGAGAAAGCTGCACGAATACTGCTGTACAGGAAAGCTAAGCCCAGAACTATTGCGCCGTAAAGATAGACTTTGCCTGTCATACCGAGCACTGCCGGTAGTAAACTGATCGGGATGAGCATAAGGGTATAGACGACAATCTGTTGCGCTGTCACGCGGCCCTCAGGCTCGATTACCGGCAACATGAGAATTCCTGCGCGACTGTAGTCTTCACGATACATCCAGGCGATTGCCAGGAAGTGCGGGAACTGCCAGAGAAACAGGATAGCGAAAAGCACCCATCCTTCAAGATCCAGTGTGCCTCGAGCAGCGGTCCAGCCAATCAATGGCGGCACGGCGCCCGGAAAGGCACCTACCATAGTCGACAGAGAAGTTCGCGTCTTCAGCGGGGTGTAACCAAAAAGGTAACCTGCTATAACCGTAAGGCCAAGCAGGGCGCTGAGCGGATTCACGAGGACCAGTAGATAGATTTCTGCCAGTGCAGTCAGACCGATACCAAAAGCCAGCGCCTCCCAGGGTAAGAGCTTGCCTGATGGTAGTGGTCTGCCGGCAGTACGTCGCATCAAAGCATCGAGGTCACGTTCCAAATATTGGTTTAGCGTCGCGATACCCGACGACAACAGGGCGATGCCAACCAAAGCACTCGTTAGAGAGATGTAGTTTATGCTTCCGCGGGAAGCCAGAGCGAAGCCTGCGGCGGATGTCAGCGCAATCAGAAACGTAATACGCGGCTTGGTAAGTTCCACGTAAGCATTCACGCGCTCGCGCAACGACAGTTGGCTACGTTCCAGGGTGGCAACTGCGCTACTATGCAGATCTATCGCAAACTCTTCCATTAAATACTCACAACTCCTGTGTTGCGGCCGTCCAGCTTTACAGTCGAGTGACTGGGGCTCACCACCCTGAATGTTCTGAGGGTCAAAACTATCGTTGTTGCGAAAACAAGAGCGCCGCAAGCTACGTGGGCGACAGTTATTCCGACCATCGGGTTCAATGGCTGCGGATCACTTGGAGAAGCCAAGCGTGTCAGATAAGCAGCAAGACCGAGAAAGAGCTGCAGAACCAGCAGGCAAAGAGCTATGGTCGCTGGCCTGGTTAAAAACTTTTCGCCTTTGTAGCGACTAAAAACCATAAACACAGTACTACCCAGAGTGATGACGACAGCAAGCGCTCCGCCAACGTGCGCTAACACCAGGTCTATTGGCAAAGGCTGATCCCAGGTGGCTGAATGACGTAGTGTGGCTCCCAGAATCAACTGGAGAAATATTGTTACCAGCGCTGCAGTGCATAAATAGCGAAGCGGAAGGCCTCTTCTCTCCACAAGCCGGGGACGCTCTTCAATCCAGCTTTTCGAGGTAAAGACCGCAAGACCAACCGTGGTACAAAAGAAAAGTTGGGCCAAAGTTGCGTGGGCTGATGAAACTGCCAACGGCAACATTAGTTTAACCGTAAGCCCGCCGAGCAATCCCTGCGCGATCACTGCTCCAAGAGCGATCAGTCCAAGTCGTCGTATCCATAATGGTGGTTCACTCGGAAGCACTGAACTCTGAACGGGTATTCCCTGGATTCTCTTCAAGAAGCGCCAAAACGTCCATCGATAGAGGTAGAGAACGAGGCCTATCGTTAGGAAGCCAACCGTGGTTGCAACCATCCGGTGGCCATGCTCCCAGAAGAGGTTTCCCACCATCTTTGGAAACCATTGCCCATTCGAGCGCGGCCAGTCAGACGTTGCCAGTCCGGCATCATGACTGGTAACCAGCGCTCCGGCGATGATCAAGAAAAAGGTCGCACACGCAACGATTAGCGCAAACCTGTGAATACCCTTGTTCATTGCGATGCCAATTGCCAATTGCCGATTCAAATCAAAAATCGGCAATCGGCAATCGAAAATGGATTCCTCAGTGTTTGCCCACCATGGGGAACTCGAGCGCCGGCATCATTTCCAGCGAGCCGCTACGAGTTGCAGCAGCCGCGGCTTCGCCAAATGCGAAATCAGCTTTACCGCTTCCGTTCGCTGGCACTGTTACCTGCATTGTTTTTTCGGTGCCGGCGGCGCCGCCTTCATGCCACGCGACAACTGTGTAAGTACCAGCAGGCACGCCCTTAATAGTGAAAGTGCCGTCCTCCCCGCTAACGCCGAAGAACGGATGCTTCAAAACACCGATGTAAGCCTTCATCCATGGGTGCTGGTTGCATTTCACCGGAATCAGGATCTCAGAACGCGCAAAGGTCTTTTCGATTGGCGGCGCACCGTTCGGCTGAGTTTGATTCCATTCGGGATTGTTTTTTGGCTGCGGGTGGATATTGTGCTGGGTTGGGTCGCTGTTAGTGATACTCAGCTTCTGATTAGTCTGAATGCCCAAAACATGTGGCCGGTAGTGGCAGCCGTTCTGATCGAGCACTATTGGAGTTGAAGGAGCAGTCCAGGCAAAATCACCAATCTTCGTTCCATCAGTTGCGGTTCCGTCTTTGATGTAGACGAACACGTTAGCGAGTTTGCCGTCTTTGACTACGGAGTCTTCTGTAGAAAGATTAGGGTTCTTCTGACCGCACACTGGATCGGCGGACGTGTCGATTTTTTTCGGTGCGGGAGGTGTGCCATTGTAAGCGACTACTCCCGTAATGGTTCCCACAGGACCGCTGTAGGTCTTGGCACCCGTATTCGTTGAGGTGTCAGGTGTGTTTGTGTCCTGAGATTTATTACAAGCCGACGCGAGGGCCAGCAGTGACAGTGCAATCGATAACACAAGCCAGACTTTTGTCTGCTTCTTCATAATCAGTTCCTCCAAATTAAGATACTTTCAAGTCAACTTTAGCACGGAAGCTGCGGGAAGTAGACCCGCCATCGCGCAACAGAGTTGACTCACATACCAGGGCTACGCATCGTTGACCGCACGGCCTGGTTCCAGCCCAAACTCGTTCGCTGGCTAACACGCTTGTGATGAAAGCCCACTGTCCGGCGCCGGGTCTTCGCGTGATTCTCAGCCTTCTGCGCTTGTGCCGCTGCCGGAGCGACTGGCGCCGTTGCGAGCAATTGTCTCTGCTCATCCGGTGTCATCATGAACATGTATCGAACCAGCAAGCGTGCATGATCGTTGTGATAGGCGTTCGCGCTGGCGGGTGGGTTGGGCAGATTCACTACCCAACGATCGCCTTGTTTGCGAAATAGTCCGGTGGGCATCGCCGTACCCGGACTAATCTGAGAAGGATCAAGCAGCCAACGGAAGGTCCATTCCGGTTTGAGACGTTCACTGGCGAGCAGGAAGTTTGGCGCAATCGCCCTCGCATCATGAGTTGGTTCGCCGGTGATATGGCACTTAAGACAGGGTGTGCCGGAGGTGAACATCTGCCGTGCGACGAGTTTCTCCTGATCACTCAGCGGTTCGAGTTGCTCCTTAATATAAGGCTCCTGCTGCCCGGACATGGCCATGAAGAAACGCACCAGAGTCTGCAACTCGTTTGGCGAGAAATTGAACGTCGGCATGCGGAAGTTCAGATAGGGTCGCACGCCGTTGCGATCAAGACCTGGCTGTGCCTTCAATTTGACAGTCGGCTGGCTGCCTGCTTTCGGAGAACCTGACGCTTGGGGTGAGGCGGAAACCTGGGACACTGCGGAATTGATCTGTTGTGTTTGCGCCGGAGTCTTTTCTCCACTCAGCGATGGATCATGCAAAAACTTCAACAGCCAGTTTGGATCGACACGCGCGCCTTCGCTGGTCAATCGCGGCGGCAACAAGTCTCTACCTTCGGGTGTTTGATAAAATGGCAAATCCATCACTACGGAACGCTGTCCTACCTGAAGTTGGTGACAACCCATACAGTTGTACTTCTTGATTACCCACCAACCGTTCTGAACGTCCTGCTGGCGTTGATCGTCAGGATTGTAGAACAACGAGGAGGGCACGTTTGCACCTTCAGCACCTACGCTCCCGAGCAGAAATGTTGTCAGGGCATTGCGCCATTCGGGCGTGAGAAAGGGCTTCGGCATGCGCAGGCGGTCTTTCGGGTCTTTCTCTTTGCCTTCATCGTAGATCGATGGCTGCGAAATCTTGTGCTCGAAAAATCCCTTGTGGTTGTACCAGGTACCCTCTTTCTTATCCGGGTGAAGCTTCAGTGGATCGATTCCCTCTTCAGCTACCTTCGTCTGCAAAGCAAAATCAAGCCGTTCAATCGGGGTCGCACCCTCAACAGTGAGCTCTTTACCAATACGCTGCTCATCTTCAAAACCCTTGATCTCGTGACAGCCGGCGCAGCCGTACTGTTTGATCAATACGCGACCTTTTTCTTTCATATTCGGATCATCCATGAAAGAGGCGTCAGCATAGCCAGGGGGCGAAGAAAGCGAGAATAGATAGGTGGCAATGTCGCGCGCGTCCGATTCTGACAGACGGAAGTTTGGCATCACCGTCATATTCTGGACTTGCAACTCCGCGCCATCGTTCGGGCAACGCGAGTGCAGTTCGGTATCGAACACGTATGGCAGGTTGTGTTTTGCGTAGTCGTCCGCCGTCAGATCGCGTTTCTCTTTTGGACAGTAAGGCGCCCAACGTTCGCGTGGATTGTGAATCCAGCGGACCGTGTAATCGAAATTCTCTTTCTCGCCGACCTTGCTGAGATTTGCAGCGAATGTCCCGCCTAATTGATTGTCGCCTTCGCCAATTGAGTGACATGCGAGACAGCCGCGCGATTCGAACAATGTTTTGCCGTGCGCCGCATCACCCTTCTGCTGCTCGGGAATCTTTCCCTGAAAGCCTTCTTGCCAGAGATATGCAGCGATGGCTTGGATCTGCTGCTCGCCATCTTTGTCGCGCATCTGCGGCCTGCCATTCTCATCGACATTGGAAAACCGCCAGAAGGTCGGCATCTTAGTCCCCGGACGAAATGCCTGCGGATTGTCCAGCCATACGGGGACCCATTCTTTGCGGAGTTTAAGCCGCACATCTTTTAGATTAGGCCCTACTTTCTTCTGATCCTGCATCAGGTACTTTGCCTGGAGGTTTAGCTGATCAATACGCGCAGCGAGCAGACTATTGGTAACACGTAAGCTTTCGGCGTGCGCCAGCAGGCGTTGGGCTTCGGAGTTATCTGCGACGTTACCTGAGTTCTCGGTATCCTGGCGAATCTGTTTCTCGTTGGCCGTAATCTGATCTTCGAGCTGACTAGTCGATTGTCGCGTACCTCCGAGGGAATCCGTTTCGCGATCAAAACCTTCGTAACGGTGACACCCCACGCAGCCACGTTGATAAAAAAGATCGCGTCCGAGATTGAGTGTTTCAGCTCCCTGAGTCACCCGATCTTTGGCGTGACACTGCTGGCATCCCGCCTCGGTGTTCTCTTTCTCAAACATCGGCCAAAGCCAGAATTTATTTTGGCCGTGGCTTTTCAGTTCGTTGGTAGTGGCGCGTCCATTACCCCAGTGACAGCTGGCACAACCGAACTTGTCAGGGTTATGAATCTGTAGCAGCTCTCGCTTCGGATGACTGACAAACGCTCGCGCCAATGTATCAGGCTTTTTGCCAGGACCGTCCGGTGCAAGATCCTCCGCTTTGATATCAAGTGGCTCTCTTGCGCCCACATGACAAACCTCACAACGGTCGACGATGTTGTATTCGTTAACGCTGATCTGATGGCCCAGAATTGAGTAATTAAAACTGGCCATCTTCCGCTTCAAACCATCGATCTGCGAAGGCCCCAGCCCGACTAGATGATTCTTGAGGTAGTCGTCGCGCTTCTTTGCGAGCTCCGTGGGCTCTTTCAGCAAGTCGGCTTTGTGGCCAAGCTTCTCCGCCTTTTGATCGCGTAAATCATTGAACAGTTTTTCGAGCTGAGCATAGTTAAGATTCTGTTTGACTGTAGTTTTGCTATCGTCAGCCGGCAGTTCTATTTCCACAACCTGCTGTTTCTTTTCCTCAGCCTGGCGGCGATACTTGTCCTTAGCTGATCCACCAGCCATTTCGATGTTGTAGTTGATTACCGTGAGTTGCCCGCGTTGGTTCTGGAAGGGCTCGGTGACGGCGTTCAGTCTGTTCTGGACCTGACGCACTTCCTGATCTATTTCGTCAATTTCCGGCTTGACCTTTTCGAGTGCGGCCTTGGCATCGGAATCCAGCTGCTGGTATTCGGGACTCTCTTTTACTAAAGCCTCATTTTCTCCCGACTTACTCTTGATGCCGTTGAGATAGCGGGTGTAGCGGCTGACAAACTCCTTCTGGATCCCTTTCCAGGGACGTTGGCCAAAGGCTTCATCATAAAGCGCCCAGGCGAGCGAGGCCGTTAGCAAAAGAGCACAAACAAGCAGGATGCCGCTTGTAGAACTGCTCACAATCGGATCTCGTGCCGGTAACTCAGGCTCTTTTTTTACTAACGACTCAGCAGGCACCGAAGAATCAGCCACTACGATCATCCCTCCACGTTCGTCATATATTGAACCAGGGTGTCACCCACACATACTTAATTGTCAGGGCTAGTCTCAAGATTAGTTTGACGGGTAATGCCAGCAGGACGCTCACAGCGAAGAATTGAAAAGTCAAATATTGTAGTAGGCTCGTCCTGGCTAGAATCTTTTTCTCAAATTCCTTTTCGGGAAATAATCTAAGAGGTCGGAGCGAGAGCTTCTTGAAATCGACTGTCATTAGCCAGTGGAAGAAAAGCGCTCCTAGAATATAGAACCCGCCAACGACAAGTGCTCCAAAGATCCACTTGCCCCAATTGCTTTGAAGGACCACTCCCAAATGCAACGCCTTACCTATAACACTAGTGGCAATCCAGTCGTGCAAGTCGACGTTCTTGTCGAACACCACGGCATTGTGGTCCCAGGTCTGGCCGGGCCAGAACCAGATCCAACCAGGGCCTCGAATAAACGTTCCTATGACGATCAAAAGAATCCACATCAGGAAGCCCCAGCCAAACATCCACAGAGCGAAACGTCGTTGCTTGAGCGTGTAATAACCATTTCCCAGCGGATTCGCATCGACGTAAGGAAATACCATAAGGCCAATCATGATGATGGACGGCATCACGACACCCGCGATCCATGGATCGAAATAGACCAACATCTCCTGAAGACCAAGGAAGTACCAGGGCGCCTTCGAAGGATTCATAGTCAGGTTTGGATTTGCAGGTTCTTCCAGAGGAGCGTTAAGAGTTATCGACCAAACGAAGAGGATCACGGTAACGATGACGGTAACGAGAAACTCGATGCGGACCAGATAAGGCCACACATGTATCTCTCGAGCCCAACCGGGCCGCCATGGTTCGACTTTTCTGTGGTGCGTTTTCGCGAGCTTCGGATCCTCTTCCAATTGCTCAACAAGCCGGTCATTAGCCCGTGCCTGCTTAATTCCGAGCCACGTAAAGAAGGGCGCAAGGAAAAGCATGGCTACGATCGGAATATTGTCCGGAGCCGAAGCAATCGTCCAAAGCTGGTGCCAGTCCATAAGATTTTAGATTTTAGATTTTAGATTTTTGATTGCGTTATCAGAATGGCTCGTCAAATCGGCAATCAGAAATCCAAAATCGCAAATAACTATTTTTTCTTAACCGCCTTCATTTCTGACTCGAGCATTACCGGTGCCGGTCCAGAGATCCCGCCGTCTTTGCGTATACGCCAGAAATGTACTGCCATAAAGATCGAAGCCACCAACGGAATACCGATGCAATGCCAAATATAAGAGCGCAGCAACGCGTTAGAGTCGACGATCGATCCGCCAAGTAGTCCGAAGCGCACATCGTTATAGGGCGTCATTCCGAGTTGGGCGCCAAAGGGTCCTTCCGAACCAAACATCGGCGTTGCTCTTGCCATGTTCGTTCCTACTGTAACCGCCCAGAACCCCAACTGATCGTCGGGCAACAGATACCCGGTAAACGAAAGCAACAGGGTCAGCACGAGCAGGACCACGCCGACACACCAATTGAATTCGCGCGGCCGTTTATACGAGCCTGTAAGCACCACGCGAAACATGTGCAGCCACGTTGTGATCACCATCAAGTGGGCCGCCCACCGATGCATGTTTCTTAGAAGTTTCCCGAATGGTACATCGTGTTCGAGATAGAGAATGTCGCGAAACGCGTCCACTTTGGTTGGGTGGTAATAAAACATCAGTAACACACCCGTGAAGGTGAGCACGATGAAGAGATAAAAAGTAATACCTCCCATTCCCCACGTAAACGGATATCGAACGGCATCGCGATTGATTTTTGCCGGATGAAGATGAAGAAATACGTTTGAGAGAATTGCCAGCGAACGATTACGAGGGTCAGACCGATCGTGGGAAACGCGAAAGATCGACTTCCAAAGCTGTGTGTCCTGGGGATCTTTGTAGGTCTTCGCCTCTTCAATTGCCCGCTCTTTGAGCGCGGAGCTACCCTCGCGGACCTTTCCCATCAAACTCGAACCACTCTTCTCGCCAGTAGTTAGTTGCTTGCTCTCTTTTTGATCAGGATTCTCTGGGTCCATGAAACCTCGCCGCGTTTGTGAATATAAAAAGGGCGTTTATCTTTGCTAATATCGGCCAATTCAATTTATAGCGGTATGTACGCACCGGGATCGTCGAACTCGCTTCTCTCGCCCTTCGGCTGCTTATAAAGCTTGGCAATGTTGACGACGATTTGGCCTTCAGGATCGAGATGCACTTCTGCCCGATCCATTGGCCGGGGTGCCGGTCCCTCAAAGTTAATAGCTTCACTGTCGTAGCCGCTGCCGTGACAGGGACACTTAAACTTATTTTCGCTCGCCCGCCAGTCTGGAGTGCAACCAAGATGCGTGCAACGCGCATAAATAACGAAAATCCGATCCGAAGTCTTGTCGACCCAGATGCGATACTGTTGTTGCCACTTGGTATCGACGCCAAGTGCATAATCAGAAGGAAAGCCAACCCTAAAAACGCTCGATGGCTCAAGAATCGAGCGCGGCAGAAAGAACCTCAGAAACATTAAGAAGGAGGTCGTCAGGAAGATTGTTACACTGGACCAAACGATGCGCCTGCGCATTTTGTTAACGGGCGGATCGGGACTGCTTTCAACAAGTGCAGGAGGAGTTTTGGGAGTTGCTGCCGCAACTGGTGGCTTTGCCGGCGTCGCAGCTCGAGGCGGAGCAACGTCGCGTGCCGCGGGCGCGCCGCCACTCTCCGACGTTGCACTGTTGCCCGCATTCGGTGGTTGCTGAGTGGCCTGGCTATCTAAAGTATCCAAGTCCAAACCTCATCGGTGAATATACGTGTCGCTATAACTCTAAGTCTTTCCGCAGGTACACTTCAACAAAGGAACAGAGCGCGAACTATACAACTCCCCGCACAACAGGGATCACTCTCTGCGCAATGTCGCAAACTATTTGCTTATACATGAAGAGCGCCGTACCAAACAAATCAAATAAAATCAAATATAATATGGGCGGCGTCGTATTTATACCTTGTTTCTCGATTAACTGGCAAGATGCCTGACAAGAATTTTTAAAGAAGCACTGTTTGGTGCCCTCAACTCGCTATCCTCAATGAGGAGGAAATCTTAGTTGGCAAAAGCTCATGTGATTGTTTATTCACGACCAGGCTGCCATCTTTGCGACAAAGCTAAAGCGGCAATATTCAAGTCGGATTGTGCTGACTTGTTCACGCTGGAGGAGATCGATATCGAGACTGACCCAGTCCTACTGCAGCGCTACCAGAATGATATCCCTGTCGTCATGATTAACGGCGTCGAAGCGTTTAGACACCGAATCGAACCTGGTGAATTTAAAAGAAGAGTCTCTACGATGTGAAGCAATCTCATTCATATGACTTTCAAAGACATATGATGACCCTGTCAAATCACCAACTTCTTGTTCTTTGATTGGAAAATCCTCTACTCAATTGAATTGCACTAAATGACCCGGGGCAAAGCCCGAACCAGGGGCACAGCCCAACTGATTCTTGCAACTAACCGGCAGGGCATAGCCACAGCCTCACATCAGGCGGCAAAGCCGTTGCGAAGCGGCCACCTCAAAAGCATGACGAAGTGGCGTGACGAAGTGGCCACCGCAAAGCGAGACATTCACATCACGCGTCACACGGCCATTTCCTTTTGGTTGCGCCTCAAGTTGTATTGTGGAACGTACGCCGCTCTTGACCCTGAGGAAGATTCAAACACTTGCTTAGATCCTCAATCGATTCAAACAACTTTTCCCTCTCGCCCTCCTCAGTCGCTTGCCGGTAGGCGAGTATTACATCCTTCAACGACGCCAGTTCCCGATACAGTCCAGCATTCTCAATCGGTGGAGTCAGATACGAAATCAGCTCGGCATAGGAACGTCGCTTAGCAATTGAGCCTTCCGAAGGGTTGTTCACACTGTAGAGATAAAGATTTGGCAGTTCACCGATGAGTCGATCCGGCCAGCATTCACCGGAGAGGCCAATCTGCTTGCCGGGCATGAACTCCATCGCCCCATGAGTACCGACGTGAATTGCGACATCAGCGCTTAATACCTTATTGAGATAAGTATAGAAAGCCATAAAACCGTGGTGTGGCGCCCCGCTGCGTGCCATCATCAGACGCATCGGGTCGCCTTCGTAGCCGAAAGTGGGCTGTACACCGACAAACACATTCCCCAGCATCAGTCCCTGGATCAAAAGGTCCCCGCCAAATGAATTGATTGCACCAGGCGCCGGTCCCCAATCATTTTCGATCTCGCCAACGTATGGACAGAGACGTCTATACTCGGACACTGGCATGCGATATGCGATGTTCGCCGTAGCTCCAAAGCTTTCAGAGTTGCCACCGAGCAGCATGTCTCTCAAAGTGTCAGGAGTGGCCGGAAGCTCCACTCGGTAGCCATCGCTCTTAATTCTGTTAAGGACGTCCCAAACACTGGGAAAGACATCGAGGTCCGCAGCGGTTCCAATGTTTCCCTTGTTTGGTGGGAAGCAAAACAAAACCAACGCTAATTTAATCTGATCACGCGGTTCTGTTTGCAAGGTATGCCAACGTTTCAAGCGCCGCGCAAATCGTTCACACCGATCCGCGAGCGGAACCGGCTCATTGCTTGCCTCTGGAATACCACCGTAGATAAACGGTTCCGTAGCGCCGTCGATCTCGGGAATGGCTATCTGCATTCCAGCCTGGATTGGGTTAAGACCTGTTTGCGAATTGCGCCACGCCTCAATCGTCTGTGTATCCAGGCTAACAGCCGATCGGTAAGGCACATTCATTTCGCTGAGAAAGTTCGAGGCGGCCTCGCTGTCGTTCATCGCTGGACCACCCACAAAACTAAACCCGGTTAAGGAAACTATCTGGCTGACGCGGGCTTTGGTCTTTGGTCTTTGGTCTTTGGTTGTATTGGGGCGGTGTCCTTCAATGAAAAACTTAGCAACGGCTTCGCGATTGTCCATCAGCGTTGCGATTGCTGGAATAACGCTCAAACCCTCTGCTTCGATTGCGTGAATGAGCGCGTCGTAATGTCGGGTTGTTCTGCTGACTACCTGGGGCCGCATCAATAGTAAGCCAATCGTTGATTCAGCATTGAGTGGCAGCTGCGACTTCTTTGAAGTTTGCACGTCGGCCTTAGAGCGATAGAGGATGTACCACTTTCGATACGACTCGAACGATTCAAACAGAGCCGGCGCATTGGGATGATAAATAGCCACCGAAGGCATTTGCTCAGGTTGCGGGATGCGAATCTTAATCCTTTGCAATCGCTCATCTGGGACATAGTGTTTCAGAGCGTACAGAAGCATCGAGCGGATATTCGTGGGCGTGGGCTGCAGAAAGTAACAGAAGAGATACAAATAGCGCTTGGCATCAGTCAGTGCTCCCGCCGTCGGAACGAACTTGAGAATGGCAGGCAGTCGATCGACGAGCTTTAAATATTGGCCGTGTCCACCCTTTCTTTGCTTTTCGCTCCTTCCGCGCACATGACTTCCCACCCAGGATCCTGCCGAGCTTAAGAGACGTAAGGCTTGTGCGGTCGCTTTCTTGTCCGCATCTCCGTGCCTGTGCGACTTCCGTTTTTCAGCTTTCCCTGCCAGCGCACCAACATCCAAACGCCCCATCCTCGTGCGCCGCATTAGGTCGGGCATGCAATTGATAACAACAACCGCGTTGTGGCGGTCCTTGTAGAGTTCAAGCGTCGGAATTAGCCGGGCCGCGTTTTCCCCATCCATAACATGAATGACAAAAACGACGTCTGCCTTGCTGAGGTCCAGGTTAACTTCCTGCCACTCGCGATCGCTCAAAGGCGCGCCGAAATTGTAGGCGGCTACTCGCAATTGGAGTTGATGCAAGCGATTGATTTCTCGCTCCGCATCTTTCAGCGGTGCAAGCAGGCTGGAACCGACATATAGGACTGTAATGTTCAACGGAAACTCATCCTGCACAACCATGAGCAGGAGCAGGAAGCAGGGGCAGGAGATAGGGTTCTACTTTTTTGTTTCTGCTCCTGCCTCCTGCTCCTGCGCCTAGTTCGGTAGTCTGCGGATAACTCTTACGCCACTCCCTCTAACTGGTCCTCAAGACTGCGGCTAATATCTCGCAGCTTCTCCAACGTAGTCTGTTCAACATCCCAATAGCCGCGGCCGTTTGCTTCCAGCAGACGACGCACCAGCGACTGCGCCGAATGAGGATTCAACTCTCGCAGACGCTCCAGCATCGTTTCATCAAACACGAACGTCTTTGCTACATCCGTGTAAATCCAGTCGTCAACTGCATCAGCAGTTGCGCTCCAGCCAAACGTGTTCGAAACATGATTTTCAATCTCAGCGACGCCTCTAAAACCGTGCTTCAACATCCCTTCATACCATTTCGGATTCAATGTTTTAGCGCGCGTCTCGAGTCTGACTGTTTCTTCCAGCGACCGTATCTTCACGTTTCGCGAGAGACTGTCTGACAAATAAATCGCCGGCCGCGACTGGGCCCGCTTTTCAACCGCCTTTGAAATTCCCCCAAGGTATTCGAAGTAGTGATCCACATCGGTTATGCCAATCTCAAACGTGTCGATGTTTTGGTAAGTCGCCTCCACTCGCGCCAATGCTCGATCCATTGCTACACGTGCCTCCCGCCCTTCGATGGATTGCCCGCGGCAATCGCGGCCATAGGCGAAACACTTGCGTGTGACAAAAAGATCTCCGAGCGTCTCCTCTTGTTCCCATTGCGAGTCCATCACCATAAAGTTGACGTTCGTTCCGTAGTTTCCCGGTGCATTGGAAAAAACACGAACCGCGGCCTCATCCATGTCGCACGAATCATGGTCAATCTGTTCGCGCACATGCTGCGCCAGATAATTCAATTCCGGTGGCTCCGCTAAACTGGCTACCAGCCGTACTGCCTTATCCAACAACTGAACAGTCGGACTAAAAAGATCGCGAAAGATTCCCGACACAGTCATCACCACATCGATGCGCGGGCGTCC
>WNFR01000338.1_pt1 | contig 48191 bp, 36 predicted proteins | sample 5400221 | NCBI WGS metagenome assembly WNFR01 (sample SAMN13153357, study PRJNA577476) | soil metagenome | isolation source: 40 cm soil under Madrone tree | place: USA:California | collected 2016-06-14 | reverse complement strand
GCGTCCGCGTCCTGGATAGACGTCGTTAGCCCGCTCCATTTCGGCATGCCGAAGTTCTCGATCGTGCCGATCGTCACGATGTGTATCGTCATGATCGTGGTCATGATCGAGTCGCTCGGCATGTTTCTGGCGCTGGGTGAAATCACCGGTACCAAGATCGATGAACAGGCGCTGACCAGAGGACTGAGAGCCGATGGGGTCGGCACCGTGCTGGGCGGATTTTTCAATACCTTTCCGTACACCTCTTTTTCTCAGAACGTCGGCCTTGTCGGCGTCACCGGGGTGCGGTCGCGCTCGGTGACGGCGGCCGGCGGCGTCATATTGCTGGGGCTCGGATTATTACCGAAGATGGCGGCGCTGGTTGAGGCTGTCCCCCAGGTCGTATTGGGAGGCGCCGGGCTCGTGATGTTCGGCATGGTCGCCGCGACCGGCGCCCGGATTCTCACCAACGTCGATTTCCGGACCAACCGCTTCAATCTGTTCGTGGTGGCGATTTCCGTCGGATTCGGGATGATTCCTCTGATGGCGCCGAACTTTTTCAAGAACCTGCCGGACGAATTGCACCCGCTGCTGGAATCCGGAATCCTTTTGTGCGCGATCGTTTCCGTGGTGCTCAACCAGTTCTTCAACGGATTTGGCAGCGCGAAGGAGGCGGCGAGCGACGCCATGGCGGTTGCGGCGTCCAGCGAACATGTTTGAGACCGCCATGAAGCGAAGCAAAGGACCATGTGGAATTCGATCATCGTCGATTGGGCCAGTCTGATTTTTCGTTGGCTGCATGTCGTCGCAGCCATCGGCTGGATCGGCAGCTCATTCTATTTCATCCATCTCGATCTCAGCCTGCAGAACCGCACCGACATGCCTGAAGGCGTTGGCGGCGAGGCCTGGCAAGTTCATGGCGGCGGCTTCTATCGCATCATGAAATTCCTGGTGGCGCCCAAGGCCATGCCCGACAGGCTCACATGGTTCAAATGGGAAGCTTACGCCACATGGCTGTCGGGCTTCATGCTGGTGGTGGTAGTTTATTACCTCGATGCCGATCTCTTTCTCGTCGACAAATCCGTTCTCGATCTCACCGCCACCCAGGCGGCCCTCTTCAGCCTGATCAGCCTCGTGCTCGCATGGCTGCTTTACGAAGGCGCTTGCCGATCTCACATCGCAGAACATGAACTTGCCTTTGTGATCGGCGGCTACGTCTTCCTGGTCGGCCTGACTTACGCGTTCACCCATGTGCTCAGCGGGCGCGGCGCCTTCAATCAGATCGGCGCGATCATCGGCACCATCATGGTGGCGAACGTATTCCTGGTGATCATTCCCAATCAGAAGAAGACGGTGGCGGCATTGCTCGCCGGGGCGCGCCCCGATCCGGAGCTTGGCAAAACCGGGAAGCAACGGTCGGTTCACAACAATTATTTGACCTTGCCGGTGATCGTGCTGATGATCAGCAATCACTATCCGTTGCTGTTTGCGACGCGCTACAACTGGCTGATTGTTGCGATCGTCCTTGCCCTCGGCCCGGTCATTCGCCACTTCTTCAATTCGCGGCACGCCGGTCAGGGGTCGCCGTGGTGGGTGTGGGGCGTCGCCGCGGCCGGCATGGCGGCCATCGCGTTGTTGTCGGCGGCGGGTCCGCGCGAGGCCAGGACCGGAGAGGCGCCGGGCGCGACCTTCGCCCAGGTCGAGCGGATCGTCAGCACGCGGTGCAGCATGTGCCATGCCGCCGAGCCGGTGTGGCCGACATTGGCGATGGCCCCGAAGGCGATCCGTTTGGACGACGCTGACCACATCCGCCGCAATGCCCGCCTGATCGGCCGCAATGCGGCATGGTCAAGCGCGATGCCGCCGGGCAACATCACCGAGATGACGGGTTCGGAGCGTGCAGCGATTGCGGCGTGGCTCGCCGCAGGGGCGCCGGCACGATAGCGCACGGCGGGTCTATTCTAAAGGACGCCTCATGATCACGATCGACGCTGGCCCTTTCACGTTCACGGCACGCATGGAGGTCGAGGCAGCGCCAAAGACATGCGCCAAATTCAACTCCATGCTGCCCTACCGGCAAAAGATCATTCACGTGCGCTGGAGCGGAGAGGGCTGTTGGATTCCGCTGGGCGGCCTTGATCTTGGGTTGACCCACGAAAATGCAACGAGCCATCCCGCGCCAGGTGAAGTCATTCTTTACCCAGGCGGATTGAGCGAAACCGAAATTCTGCTCGCGTACGGCGCCGTGCAGTTTTCCAGCAAAGTCGGCCAGCTTGCCGGCAACCATTTTCTGACCATCGTGGATGGTCGCGAAAATCTGCGCGCGCTGGGCGAGCTCGTACTTTGGAATGGGGCGCAGGACATTGTGTTTTCGGCGAAGTAGCCCGGATGGAGCCACCGGGTCCGGCCGGAGCCTGCCATCGGGCCGGCCCACCGGGTCCGGCCTCTGGCCGGCCCGATGGCAAGCTCCGGCCGGACCCGGTGGGCCGGCCCGATGATAAACTCCGTGTAATCCGGGAAAAACCTCGCCGGGTCGCACGGCTGCTCCCGGATTACGCGACCGAAGACGGTCGCTCCATCCGGGCTACGGGAGAGGCCACAGCCGCCGTCATACCCCTGCAAGCAGTTTCGCCAGAGCCGTGGAGAGGCCGACGCTATCTACCGTCGATCGCGCCCTCGCGCCCCGGCCGTGATCACGCGCGGCAAGCGCCGCGCGTGCGCCTGCCTCAACCGAGCAAATAACCGGAACCGGGACCGATCCCTGAACGCGCGCCGCGAGACCGGCCAGTCCTGCGCCACCGAGTATCACCGAGGAGGCTTCGTCTTCGTTCGCACAGGCATTGCACGCGTCAACGAGGCGACCCAGGGCCGACGCTGGATCGCGCGCGATCTCATCCCCTGACTGCTCGACGGTGCGAATAGCCGCGAGGCAGTCGGACCGGCCAAGGCCGGTCACCAGCTCGTTGAGCATCGGCGCCCAGGCGGCCCCGCCGGTCACGATGGCGAAGCGGCGACCGCGGCGGCACGCGGCCTCGACAGAGGCTTCGGCCATGCCCACGACCGGCACAGGTGAGACTTCCTTGAGTGCCGCGAGCCCCGGGTCGCCAAAGCAAGCCAGATAGACGACGTCACAATCCAAGACATGTTCCGCCAGAGCATCGAGCGCGGCGTGACCGGCAATCGCCGCCGTGGCACGGCTTGCGATGTATGGGGCGCCGAACCGGCCGGTAACCGGCAGAATTGTCACGCCCGGTCCCGCGATCTCGCGCATGCGAGCAGCGAGGATCTCCGTGATAGTCGCCGACGTGTTGGGGTTAATCATCAGGATGCGCAAGCGCGTGGGCCTCGTGTCTTAGAGCACCGTTGACGTCATGGCCCGTTTTTAGCATGGACACGCGTTCGAGGGAGCGTGACGCCCATGGCCATCGTGGTTACCAAGGTTGAATTGAAGAGCGTGATGGACGCCTCCGGCATGGCCGCGTGCATCAAGACCGGAGCGTTTGGGGCAGACGAGGTTGTTGCAGTGATCGGCAAAACGGAGGGCAATGGCGGGGTCAACGACTTCACCCGCATCCTCGCCGATCAGGCATTCCGTGGCGTGCTCAGTGAGCTCGGAAACCGCAGCGAGGCCGACATCGCGAGGATTCCCATGGTGTGGTCGGGCGGTTGCGACGGTGTGATCACGCCGCACGCAACCGTATTTGCCCGCAACGCCAGGACCGGCCCCGCCTCCGCATCCCGCATCGCAATCGGCACCGCCATGAGCGCTGAACTCCTGCCCGAGGATATCGGCCGCCCTGCCATGGTGGAAAAGGTCGCCGCGGCCGTGAAGGCCGCCATGCGCGACGCCGGCATTTCGGACCCCGCGAATGTGCACTATGTGCAGACCAAGACGCCGCTTCTCACCATCGATTCAGTGCGCGATGCCGAAAGCCGCGGCCATCAGGTGGCTTGCGAGGTGCACGACTCCATGGGCGTTTCCAACGGCACCACCGCGCTCGGCATAGCGATTGGACTTGGTGAAATCAAGATGCCGCGTGCCGAACAAATCTGCCGCGACCTCGATCTCTACTCCTCCGTCGCCTCCTGTTCGTCGGGCGTCGAGCTTACCCAGGCGCAGATCGTGCTGATCGGAAACAAGGGAGGCGCCGGCGGACGCTACCGGATTGGCCATGCGGTGATGAAGGATGCGCTTGATATCGACGCAATCTATGCGGCAATCCGCAATGCCGGGCTTGATCTGCCGGAACGCCCGCGCGCCGAGGACCTCGGCGGCCGCGTCGTCAATTGCTTCATGAAGTGTGAAGCCGACCGGCGCGGTACGCTGCGGGGCCGGCGGCAGATCATGCTCGATGATTCCGATGTCCACCATCATCGCCATGCCAAAGCCGCCGTCGGCGGCGTCGCGGCCGCCGCCATCGGCGATCCGGCGGTGTTCGTGTCGGTCGACGCCATGCACCAGGGCCCCCAGGGCGGCGGCCCGGTCATCGCCATCGTCGACGCCGGCGAATGATGCGCTTCTCAAGCCGCCGATCGCCTGCGCAGAGCCCGGATCAGCCCTAGCGCGGCGAAGATGACAACGAAGGATACGCCCGTCGTCACCGTGCCGAGCGCGTAGATTTGCGGGTTCGTCACCGTCGTGGTCAGCCCCTCAAGCTCGAGCGGCAGCGTGTTGAGATCGCCCATCGCCTGACTGGATCGCGCAACTTCGTCCCACGACAGCGTGAACCCGAACAGTCCGATCCCGATCACGCTCGGCGCAATGATCGGCAGCACCACATGGGCAAAGCTCTGCCGGGGCGTCGCTCCGAGATCCCGTGCGGCCTCCTCGAGGCGATGATCGAACCGGTTGAAGATCGCGAAGGTGATCAAGAGGCCGAACGGCAGCGTCCAGGTCAGCTGGGCGCCGAGGCCGGACGTGTAGATGCCCATCGCGGTCGTATAATGCTCCGCCACATAGGTCCAACCAAATGCCTCGGCCATCGACTTGACGGCGTCGTCGATGAGGCGGAATTCGAGCCCGATGCCGAGCGAAACCACGATCGACGGGACGATGAGGCTCGCGACCACCACGTAGAACAGGACATCCGCCCCGCGAAAACGCTTGCGATAGGCAAAGCCTGCCGCGAGCGACAGCACCACCGTCAGTATCATCACGACCAGGCCGAGGCGAAACGAGCGCCGGAAGGCGGCCCAGATGTCGACGACGCCGAGGCCCTCCCAAAGCTTGGCGAACCAGTGCAGCGAAACGCCGTTCATCGGGAACGTGAGACCGCCGTCGGGCCCCTGGAACGACAATATGAAGATCGTGATCATCGGCCCGTACAGGAACAGCACGAAAAGGCCGAACAGCGCCGCGAGCCAATAGAACGAGGACGAACGCTTCTCGCGCATCGCTCACAGCTCCTTGCGGACGTCGACGAGCTTGCTGAGAGCCCAGATGATCAACAGAACGACGGCGAGCAAAATGACGGAATTGGCGGCGGCAGGCGGAAACTGCAGCGCCGTCATCTCGGTGTTGATCACCTTGCCGATGGAGGCGATCTGCTGGCCGCCCATCACGCCGACGGTGACGAAATCGCCCATCACGATGGTGATGACAAAAATCGAACCGATGGCGATGCCAGGCTTCGATAACGGAACGACGACGTTCCACAGCGTTTGCCAGCCGGAAGCGCCGGCGTCGTAGGAGGCCTCCAGCAGCGCCCGGTCGATGCGCATCATCGAGTTGAAGATCGGAACGATCATGAACAGGACGTAGAGGTGAACGAGCGAGAGGATGACCGACAGGTCGGAATAGATCAGCCACTCGATCGGTTGGTTCACAATGCCGAGCTTGAGCAGAGCCGAGTTGATGAGGCCGTTGCGTCCGAGCAGCGGAATCCACGAGATGGTGCGGATGACGTTCGACGTCCAGAACGGGATCGTGCAGACGAGAAACAGCGCGATCTGCAGCGTCGCCGATCGAACGTGAAATGCCAAAAAATAGGCGATGAAGAACCCGACCATGAGGGTGATCAGCCAGACGGCAACGCAGAACTTCAGGGTCGACAGATAGGTCTTGAGCGTGACGCAGAGATCGGGAAAGCGATCAAGGCAGCCTTCGAAGATTTCCACATAGCTGCGCACGGTGAATGCCGGCAGGATCTGATATTCGTTGTAATCCCAGAAGCTCACCATGACGGTGAGCGCGAGCGGCACGAGGAAGAAGACGAGGAAAACCGCCGCAAACGGCGCGACCTGCAGCCATGCCGGAGCACCGTAGCCCGGGTTGAGCGTCAGCGAAACCCGGGGCGGCGTTGCCGTGTGGAGGGGGTGGTCCCGGATTTCGCGGAGTTTATCATCGGGCCGGCCGAAGGCCGGACCCGGTGGCTCAATCCGGGCTACAGTTGCTATAGCCTCATCCCGGCTTGCGCTCACGGCTTGGCTCACGCCGCAATGAACTCATTCCATTTCTTGGTCAGGTAGTCGTTTTCGTCCATCACGGAATTCCAGCACACCACCGCGCCCATGCGCGTTTCGTAGGATCCGCCGTCGCGCACGGTGCCGGCCTTCTCCAGCAAGGTGCCGTCGGGCGCCTTGATGTCCTTCGCGGCCGGCTTGCCTTCCATCCAGTACGCCCACTCGTACGGCTCCATCTTGTCCTTCGCGGTCTCGAGAACCGCAGAGTAGTAGCCCTGACGATTGAGATAGGCCCCGGCCCAGCCATCGAGAAACCAGTTGATGAATTCGTAGGCGAGATCGGCCTTGCGGCCCGACAGCGTACGCGGCACGCCGAACCCTGCCGCCCACGCACGATACCCCTCCTTGAGAGGTTGATAGGTGCAGGCGATCCCCTTCGAGCGGACGGCCGTGACCGCCGGCGACCACATCGACTGAATGACCACTTCGCCCGACGCCATCAGGTTGACGCTCTCGTTGAAATCCTTCCAGAACGCGCGGAACTGACCGGCTTTCTTGGCCTCGGTCATGACCTTCATGGTGAGGTCGAGCTCGGCCTTGGTCTGGTTGCCCTTGTCGCCGTATTTGTGTTCGCCCATGGCTTCGACCACCATGGCGGCGTCCATGATTCCGATCGACGGGATATTGAGGATCGACGCCTTGCCCTTGAACTGCGGATTGAGAAGCTCCTTCCAGCTTTCGATCGGGCGTTTGATCAAGTCGGGCCGGATGCCGAGCGTGTCGGCATTGTAAACCGTCGGTATCAGGGTGATCCATTCGGTCGGCGACGCCGCAAAGGTTCGCCCGTTCTGCCCTTCCAGATAAAACACCTTTTTGGGCGCGGTCCCCTGGTCGCCGATCTTCTTGCCGCTCGGCAGCTCGCCTTTGGTGAAGATCGGGGTGATCCTGTCGGCATGCTTGATGCGCCGCGCGTCCATCCCAAGCAAACTGCCCGACGGGATGACCTTCTTCAGCGAAAAATACTCCTCATCGACGATGTCGAACGAATTCGGTTGAGTAATGATGCGCCTGGTCACATCGTCGGTGCTCAGTGGGATGTATTCAATGGTAATGCCGGTGTCCTCCTTCACCTTTCTGGCGATATCGAGGGATTGATTGACCGCGGTGCCAAGATAACGCAGCACCTTCGGCTCCTGCGCATGAACGGCCGGGAAGGAGGTGATCCCTCGCGTTCCCGTCGCCACGCCGGCAACGCAAGCCGCCCCTTTTAGTATTGAGCGTCGCGAAAAGCGACCGGACACTTTGGATGATTTCGACATCTCTCTCTCTCCTCAAGTTACTTCTGTTCCTTGTGAGGCTTGGCTAACCGGCATGCCCCTTACGCGGCATCGGACAAGCGATGGCCATCCTGATCGCTCCAGTCGACCGCGACCTCTTGGCCGGGGTGAACCGCGCCGGAGTCAAATTCGGCTTCAGTCAATGTTGCGGTCAGCTCGCCCGCACCCTTTGCGGTCAGCGTCACTTGCACGTGCGTGCCCTGGTATTCGACGCTGCGCACCATCGCCGAAAGGCGTTGCTGTCCGCCGCGATGCAGCCGCAGCCGATCGGCCCGGACGGCAATTTTGCCGCCATCGGCCGCGATCACGTTGTGACCGCCCATGAACTGGGCGACGAAGGCGGTTCGCGGCCCGTTGAACACGTCGCGCGGCGTACCGGCCTGCTCGATATGGCCGCCGTTCATCACCACGATCAGGTCCGCCAGCGCCATCGCTTCGTCCTGACTGTGTGTCACATGCAGGAAGGAGATGCCCAACTCCTTTTGCAGGCGCTTGAGCTCGGTGCGTACTTTGATGCGCAGGAACGGGTCGAGCGCCGAGAGCGGCTCATCGAGCAGGAGGATCTGCGGCCGGGTGATGAGCGCTCGCGCCAGCGCAATGCGCTGCTGCTGCCCGCCGGAAAGCTGCGCGGGGAGGCGCTCGGAGAAATTCGCCATGTCCACGAGCCGCAGCATTTCGATTGCGGCGGTACGCCGCTCCCGCCTCGGAACGCCGCGCATTTTCAGCGAGAACGCGACGTTATCGACGGCATTGAGATGGGGAAACAGCGCATAGCTCTGGAACATCATGGCAGTGCCGCGTCCGGCGGGCGGCAAGTCCGTGACGTTGCGCCCGCCGATGATGATGTCGCCGGACGATGCGACTTCATGGCCGGCCACCAGGCGCAACGTCGAGGTCTTGCCACAGCCGGAAGGGCCAAGCAGGCAGCAATAGCTGTTGGCCGACACCCTGAGATCAAGGCGGTCGACTGCCACGGTTGAGCCGTAGAGCTTCGTCAAGGCGATGAGTTCGAGGCCTGATCCAGTCATGCGTCCGTTCGTGTCAGCTGCATCGAAATCGTAGCAAACGACGTGCCATCTCAACGGCTCAGCGGGAAGCATTTATTCCTGGACGTGGCCCTAAGGACGCGTCGAAGAAATTGCATCACTTGCGTGTCATCGCCCGCGAAAGCGGGCGATCCAGTAACCACCTGATTCGCCAGGGGTTACTGGATGCCCCGCTTTCGCGGGGCATGACAAGACTGTGATTCATTTGATCACGAACGAGTCCTAAGTGAGAAGCACCGCCCGCGAACGAGGCAAGCTGCACAATGTTTAGTCAGGATGGGAGTAATCAAAGAGGAGGGTCGGCGTCAGGCGCGTAACTTGCAGCGATCTGCACCAGCCTTATCATTGCTGCGTGATCAGACGATCTAGAATCAGGGCCTCTTCCATGAGCGACTTCGACTTGGTCATTGCGAACGGCACGGTGGCGACGGCGTCCGATACCTTCAAAGCAGATGTCGGCATCCGCAATGGCCGGATCGTCGCGCTCGCGGCCGGCCTGACAGGAGGCTCGCAGACGATCGACGCCACCGATCGCCTGGTGCTGCCCGGCGGCATCGACAGCCACGTCCACGTCTCGCAACCCAGCGGCCCCGGCATCGTCATGGCCGATGATTTCGAAAGCGCCACGCGCTCAGCGGCATTTGGCGGCAACACATTGGTCATGCCCTTTTGTCTGCAGCAAAAAGGCGAGAGCCTGCGGCAGGCAGTGAAAGACTACCACGCCAAGGCCAACGGCAAATGTTACGTGGACGTGAGTTTTCATCTGATCATTTCCGATCCATTGCCAAGTGTCCTGGGCCAGGAGCTGCCTGCGCTTGTCGACGACGGATATACGTCGTTCAAGGTGTTCATGACCTATCAGGATCTCGCCCTAACGGATATCGAGTTGCTCGAGGTGTTCTCGACCGCGCGCGAAACCGGCGCATTGGTGATGGTCCACGCCGAGAACTACGACGCGATCCGCTTCCTGACCGGCCGCCTCGAGCGCGCGGGCAAGACGGCGCCTCGATATCACGCGACCTCGCGCCCAATTCCGGTTGAACGCGAAGCAACCTACCGCGCCATCAGCCTCGCCGAGCTTATCGATGTGCCGATCATGGTGGTGCACGTATCCAATGGCGAAGCCATGGAGGAGATCCGGCGTGCGCAATCGCGTGGCCTCAAGGTCTATGGCGAGACCTGCCCCCAGTACCTTGTGCTGACCGAAAAGGACCTGGAAGGCTTGAACATGGAGGGCGCGAAGTACGTGTGCAGTCCGCCGCCGCGCGACCTCGCCAGCCAGGACGCCTGCTGGAGAGGGCTGCAAAGCGGCATCTTTCAGATCTTTTCATCGGACCATTGCCCGTTCAGGTACGACGATCCCGCCGGCAAGCTTGTGCCGAAGGGACGCACAAGCTTCCGCTGGGTGCCGAACGGCATACCGGGCGTGGAGACGCGTTTGCCCATCCTGTTTTCGGAGGGCGTCGTCAAACGGCGGATCACGCTCAACCATTTCGTAGCCGTCACGGCGACCAATCACGCCAAAATGTACGGGCTTCATCCGCGCAAAGGGACGATAGCGGTAGGATCTGACGCGGATATTGCGATCTGGGATCCGGCGCGAAAGTCGACGATCGCCGCGGCCAACCTGCACCAGGGCGCCGACTATACGCCGTACGAAGGGTTCGAGGTCACGGGTTGGCCGGTGACGACAATCGTGCGCGGCAAGGTCGTCGTCGACCGCGGCGAACTTGTCGGCTCGCTTCAACATGGTGGCCACGTAACCCGCGTCCGCTCGGATTATGCAGCGCCGGCCGATGCTCGCCGGTGAAATCGAAACCGTCGCCGAGATCGCGGCTGCCTATCGGTCCGGTGCTGCGACGCCGGCCGAGATCGTGGCGCGCAGCTATGCCCGCATGAGGGCGCTCAACGATCCGGCGGTTTTCATTTCGATCCTTGACGAAACGCAAGCGCACAAGGAGGCGCAAGCGCTGGAGGCGAACGGCGACCGCAATTTGCCCCTGTTTGGCATTCCGGTCGCCGTCAAGGACAATATCGACGTACGCGGCTTTGCGACCACAGCGGCTTGCCCGGATTTCGCATATCGCTGCGGTGTCGACGCGGCCGCCGTGGCGCGGCTGCGCCAGGCCGGCGCCATTATCATCGGCAAGACGAATCTCGATCAGTTCGCGACCGGCCTCGTCGGCGTGCGGTCTCCCTATGGGGCGCCGCGCAATCCGCTCGATCCGAAGCTCGTTCCGGGCGGGTCGAGTTCCGGCTCTGCGGTTGCGGTCGCGACCGGCCTCGTGCCGGTGGCGCTCGGCACCGATACGGCGGGTTCCGGGCGCGTCCCGGCTCTGTTCAACAATATCGTGGGCCTCAAGCCGAGCCTCGGCCTCGTCTCCACGGCCGGCGTGGTGCCGGCCTGCCGCACGCTCGATTGCGTGTCGGTATTTGCCCACACCACGGACGACTGCTCGGCCGTGCTCGCCGTCATGGCCGGCTTCGACGGCAACGATCCTTACGCCCGACGCCGGCCGCTGCAAAGTCCCGGCGCCCCGCCAACGGTTCGCGTCGGCGTACCGCAGTCCGGTCAGCGTATTTTCTTCGGCGACCGCCGGGCCGCCGCAGATTACACCGATGCGCTCGATCGGCTGGCGCGGCTCGGGGCCGTGATTGTCGATATCGACATCGAGCCGTTCTACGAGACGGCGCGACTGCTCTACGAAGGCCCGTGGCTGGCGGAGCGCTACGCCGCGACCCGCGACTTCATCGCGTCCTCGCCGCAGTCGATGCATCCGGTGACGCTCGAAATCATCCTCGGCGGCGCCCGGCCATCCGCGGTCGATGCCTTCACGGCGTTCTACCGGCTGGAGCAGCTGCGCCGCGTCGCGCAACGGCAGTTTGAGGCGATCGACGCGCTGGCGCTGCCGACCGCGCCGACGCTCTACACGGTCGACCAGGTTCTGGCTGATCCGATCGGGCTCAATTCGCGGCTCGGCACCTACACGAACTTCGTCAACCTGCTCGACTTGTGTGGCCTCGCAGTGCCGGCGGCACTGCATCCTGGCCCCTCCGGCACAGCGCCATTCGGCATCACGCTATTGGCGCCCGGCGGCAATGACGGCCTTCTTGCCGCGGTCGGCCGCCGTTTTCATGCCGACACCGCGCTGCCTCTTGGGGCGCTCAACCGCAAGCCGCCGCCATTGGCTGCACCCCCACCCCACCCTCCCCCGGTTGCGGGGGAGAGTAGATTGGGGGAAATCGGCGACGCCGTGCTCCTGGCGGTGGTCGGCGCCCATCTCTCCGGCATGCCGCTCAATCACGAGCTGCGCGCTCTCGGGTCCCGGTTCATCGCGGCGACTGCCACCGCCCCCGATTATCGGCTCTACGCGCTGCCCGGCGCCGTCCCGCCCAAGCCGGGCCTGCTGCGCGTCGCCGCCGGCCAGGGCAGCGCCATCGCGGTGGAAGTCTGGGCGATGCCGCCCGAACCCTTCGGCCGCTTCACCGCCGCCGTGCCGCCGCCGTTGTCAATCGGCTCGGTGCGGCTTGCGGACGGGCAGTGGGTGAAGGGCTTTCTGGTCGAAGCAGAGGCGGCGAACGGGGCGCGGGATATTTCGAGCTTTGGTGGGTGGCGGGAGTTCGTCGCGCAGGCGGGGTGAGGTGGCGTGAGCGCCCCTCTCTTGGGGGAAGGCCGGGCTGCGCGAGGCAGTCCGGGATGACCGCCCGCGCCCTCAAGTGCGCTGGACATGCAAAAAAAACGCGTGGTGCATGATCCGGGCTAGCCGACAGCGAGCAACAGTGTCATAGTCACTCGAAATCGATCGTTAATCCTTTTTGGCCTCGCGAAGCGAAAAGCACCGCGGGTCACTATTGTGCTGGCCATCAAGATCGGCCGAATTAAAACCACACTTGAATTGCCATTAGGAGGGAACTTATGAGCGCAACCGGCTCCAATCTTTCATCGCCAAAGTATGGATACGACCTTGTTTGCGCGACGACTCAACGCGCGATTAACGCAACGATGAAGCGGTTTCTGTCGGCATTCAACGGTACCCAGTTTTCGGCTTGCTACGTCTACGATCCACAAAGCAAGAAAACCGTAGAGGCGTCACTCGCCACCATAACGTCGCAGATCGGCGGCGATCCGTTCACCATCCCGCACGGAGCGACGCAGGCCAATGACATGGTCTCCAAGCTCTACAACACCTGCAAATTCCAGTTCGCCTTCAGGGCGAAGATGGGAATTTCCGCGAGCACCCCGGTTTCGGCCATTCCGAACATCGTGATTCTGAATATGGGTAACTCGATGGTGTCCTATCAGTTGTTCTGCGCGGAATTCCAGGTGATCAACCTGCAGACTGGTTACGATATTTCCTTTTCGAATCTATCTCAGCCGGCCGTGAAACCGTGGACATTCCTTTTCACCGTCAGCCTGGACTTTCGAGCGGGGGAACCGAATTTTTTTAACAGCCTTCCGCAATCGATCCAGAACCAGGTCAAGAATATCAATCCCAATTCGATGTTCAGCGTGCAGCAATTGTATCTCGACTTGAACACGGCTGGGCTGCAAACCGCGGCATCCATCGAGGGGCTCGAACGGCCGAGTGAGGCCTACATCTATCTGACGAAGGCATTCATCAACCAGTACTGGTACGCCGTGAACGCTGGCGGCAAGGGGTGCATCCTTGGCTATGTGATCAGGCCGACAACGCCGAACTTACGAACGCCCTCGATTATCCCGACCGATCTCGGGATCGAGATATCCCCCCACTTGGACGCAAACGGCAAGCCAAGCGGCAATTTCGATCTTTATACGATTAACTACCTTGTGATGTCGCGCGGGGCACGCATGCCGCCTCCGGTCCCATTCAGCTGGAACTGGGTCGAGGCCGATGAACAGGCTGACTTTCACGGCGTGATGTCGATACGTCGAGACATCTTTGTCGATTTTTTGGCTGAGCTCGTCAACCCCGGCCTGGCGCCACTCAACTATGTCACGACCTGTGAGCTTACCCACGATCACAATACATATCATATTCTATACTACGCGCAGTTAACGACGATTCCTATTGCATTTTCAAAGGTCGCTGCGCCGGTCGCCGATGCGGACGGCTATACGCGCGCGTTGACGCTCTCGGTATCCCGGCCACAACACGATGACTCGATGCAGGAATCTCACTCGACTTCGATCCACGGAGACTTCAATTATAGCATTTCTGGCGACGTCGCATTCAAGGGTCCTGACATACGCATCAGGCTTAATGTGGTGCTTTATGTCCAATTCAACATCCATGAACTGGGGGTTCGATGGGGCAAGACCGATCAGAACGTGGTCGATTATTGGATCAATGCGCATTACCAACTCACCACTACGCCGGATGGTCGCCTGATCGTCGTGCCCCGCTATGACAACAAGGACAATGCGCCACCGTTCAGCTGGGAAGGGGGCGGTATAGTGGACACGAGTGGGATCCGCGACTACGTCAGACACTTTGCCAGTGAGGTTTTAAAGCCGCGATTGGAAACCGCGATGCAAAGTTACGAAAAGCGGATTGCCGATATGCTGAACCACTCCCATGCGTGGGTGTTTCCGGGCAGTAGTACCTTTTCGTTCAAGAAAGCAGCGTTTTCGGACCAGCTCGATCTGATGGCCTACATCACCTACGCCGACCCGACCTAACTCCAACATCGCGGGCGCTGATTTTCCGCCGCACAACGCAACGCGGCTGATTTACATTACTGTCGAGGAATTGCGACCATGACCACGGTTTATACCTACTCCAGCGAGTTGCTCACCAACTACGCACTGAATACGGTCATGCGGCCGGAACTTGCCTTTCGGGCGTTGCAGACCAACGACGGGCATGCGCTGCTGTTCTCGATCGGCTCCGATAACGTCCTTTATGTTCTGGTCGAAAAGCCCGGAACGCGCACTGGTTGGGAAAAAATCGCATTGAGCAAGTCGCTCCCCGCCGGCCGTACGGGCGCGCCGGCCGTGGTGAAAAGCTTCGCGGTCGCGCAGGACTGGGGCGCAGGCACGATCGATCTGGCGGTCGTTCTCGACGGTGATCCGGCACAGAAGCTTTATCTCTGTCTCGGCAACCCGACGTCGGGTACGGCGTGGATGGCCGCGCCGACTTGGCAAGCAGCCCCCTATGACGATGCTGATCACATGGCACCGTTCCGTTTCGTCATCCAGAACGTTTTCATCAACCCGGCACCCGGCGGCCGGTACATCGGTGTCGATATCCTGCGCGACGCTTCAAGCCCTGACCCACAGATTTTCCGCTATTTCCTCGACCCCGCCAAAGCGCTGAGCGGCCAGATTTGGAATGCCTGCGATGTGCCGGCGGATTTCTCCGCTGCACGGATAAAATCGGTCATCGGACGGCGCGCAGGCGACAGCGTCGACGGATTTTATTCGGTGGGCGCTGCTGGCGGAAATACGGTGGTGTTCCAGCCGCTGTATAACTCGTTCGAATGGAGAGTGGCACCCAATCCGGCGCGCCTTGAGCTGCCCAATGGGCTCGTCGCGACCGCGCTGACGACCATGCCGGCATCCGGCGGTGCGACACATCTTTTCGTTGCGGCCGGACAGGAGCTGTACTTTTTCGCTGCCGACAACCAGCACGATCGCGCAAGGGGTACCCGGATTGCGTCGAACCCGGTGTTTCGCGATACCCGCGAGCTATACTGCTTCGTATCGGGGAACTCCGTCACCGTCATCAGTCTCAACCGCGCGAACCAGGTTGTCCGCATCCAATGCCCAACTGCACGTGTTTCAGAGTTCGCCGGCTGGAGCCATCCGATCCCGATCTGCTCCGGGATTCAGCAGGCATCGCCGTATGTTAACCACGCGACCGGCGCCAACACGATTTTCCTGGAAACCGGCAACAACCAATTGCACCGATCCACTCAGTCACGCGAAACATCCGCGTGGCTGTGCGATAACATTTTGCTCCCCGTCCCCGATACGGCGAAGGCGCGGCAGAGCAGCTCCTATACGACCCGGATTCAGGCCAGCGACGAAGCCAAGCGTCCGCTCGCCAAGACGCCGGTGCAACTGAGCGCCTTAAGCCGGCTCGGCGTTTACATCAACGGCGTCTACTACGTGCTGGACCAACAGCCGATTCCTGTCGACACCGACGACAGCGGCTGCCTCGTCGTCGTCGAATGGGTTGACACCTTGAGCGGCACTCCACTGCGCATTCACGGAACTGGCGGGGCCGTAATCTCCATCAATCCCATGGACAAGGCGTTCAAAAGAGTTGCCACGCTCAATACCGTCGCGGCCCTGAGCGGTGCGCAGATCACCAACGCTGACGGCACGTCGCGGCCGCTGATCGCTCCTGGTCAGAATAATTCTGACTTGCAAAAAGTCGCGACGGCGCTTGGCGCGCTCAATGAAGTTTATGGGACATTGCCGGCCGACGGCTCAGTGGTGCGGACTCAACGCCTTCGGGCAGCAGCGGCATCGGGAAGTGGAAGTAAGCGGCGGTTCGAGGTGCTCGCGTCGGTAACAGTCGGCGGGTCGCCGCCGCCGGCCAGGATGCTCGCCGCCGCCGCAGCTCTCGACATCGGCAGCGCGATTACTGTGGCTGCGGGCGATCTCCTTGAGTGGCTAAAGTCCGGCGCCGAATACGTTGTCCAAATCGTTAAAGATACAGCGAGCGGCATCTATTCTTTCGTCGCAGAAATTGCCGGCCGACTGTACACATTTGTCTACGATTCCATCAGTACGGTGGTTGCTTCGATCGAAAGCATTTTCAAGGCGCTTAAGACCGCCATTGAGGACCTCATCCGGTTCCTCAAATTCCTTTTCGACTGGAAAGATTTCTTGCGCACGCGCGATGTTGTCAAGAAAATCATCGTGTTCTCGCTCAATCTGGGGCTCGACGATCTTGAGAAACTGAAAGCCGATTTCAACGGCCTCATAGCGGACGCGAAAACAAAGGTCGACAACTGGGCCGCGATCAAGCAGGACGCGTGGACGCCTGTCGTGACCAATGGCGACAAGAGTCTAGGCTATCTACAGACAGTAACGGACGTGGCACAGATCGTCACAGCTCCGGCAATGTTTCTGGTCGATCATTTGCGAGCAAATTTCGGACGCTCCTCGGGCGGCGACACGAGTCCGTTGCAACTTGATAACGCCGTCTTGACCCGCGCAATCAACGCAGTCGAAAACCAGCAGGACGTACTTGTCAATGCCATCGGTCGGATTGAATCGCAGGTGCTCGACGTCTCGGCTTATGCGACTCTCAGCACTGCGGAAGTGCTGAAGCGGATTGCGGCCGTCGCGGTGGATGCGCTGCTCAATTCGAGCCAGACGCTGATTGACGCGCTGATCGATGCGCTTGTCATCCTTGGACGCGGGGCGCTGCAGGTGCTGGATACGCCGATCCGTATCCCGGTGGTGTCCGATATCCTCGAAGATGCCTTCGGTGTAAGCGCTTCGTTTTCACTGCTTGATGCGATCGTGCTGGCGGCGGCAATCCCGGCGACGATCGGTTACAAGCTCATGGTCGGATCAGCGCCATTTCCGCCCGGCGACGCCTTTGGCGACAAGGTCATGCGAGCGCAGACCTTGCAGGAACTGGCTGCGCAGTTTGCTCCCGCACCACCGCACCGGGCCCTGATGGCGACTGCGGGGGTGTCCAGCCAGCTTAAGGAGTGGCGTCCCATCAATCTCCCGTCAAACGTGCGGAATTCAGTGTACCTGATTTCGTACCTGATCGCCGGGATCGGCGGAATCTTGGGATCGGTCATGAGCATTCCGTCGTTGGCGAGCGACGATGCAGTAAGCCCGCAATATGAGAAGGCGCTTGCCATCTGCGGCGCCGTTGCAGGCTTCTCGAGCGGGCTTGCGGTCGTTTTTCTGTCGCCATGCGCGATCCAAAATCAGTACATAGCGCGCCTTGCCACTGCCGCGGGCGCATTGACCGTCATCGGAAAGATCGGTTTTTATGCTGTGGTCTCCAAGGTAGCGGCGTCAGGCAACACCGAACAGGAGAGAATACAGGCGCGGGAAAGCGCAAAGAACTGGAAAAAAGTGGGGGCAGGCTTTGACGGAACGATCGCGCTGATAGGCCTTGTTCCAACATGCTACCATTTCTACGAGCTGAAGAACACAGACGCATCCCATCGGAAGTCGGAGGCGATCCTCAACGAGATTGCAAATGTGAGCACCGCGCTCAGTCGCCTTTCGGCGTTCGGAGCACGCATGGCGCGCGACGAACGGGCCAAGCTTGGTTTTGCCGCCGCAATGACGGCACTCACCGGCCTATCAGGCATGTTTCAGATCTCCGAAGCCATTGTCGAGTCTGTGCACCTCGGGGAATCGGACTGACTCCGGCGAACTATTGGATCATCCCTCCGCAATCACGCTGACATGCGCCGCCACCACGCGCCAACCCTCCGGCAACCGAACCCAGGTCTGCATCTGGCGGCCCACCTTGCCGGGCATGGTGGTGCGATGAAACAGAGTCGACGCGATGGCAACGTCGCGGCCGTAGGCCGTGATGACCGTGTGCGAGAGCGTGCGGGCAAGTCCTGCGGGCGAGCGCGCCGCGCGGAAGGCCTTGATTTCCGCATATCCGAAGAGGTTCTCGCCGCCGCCGAACCGGATGGTGCGCGGATCATCGTGGAACATGGCATCGAGCGCCGCGACATCGTTGGCAACAAGCGCGCGTTCATAGGCCTCGAAGGCCGCCCTGACTTCGGCGACTACGTCCGGGAGGTTGATGTCCATGTAGGATCCGGCTTCCGCGCTGCCACCGCACCCCTCTCCTCCAACGCATAGGCAATGCGCAGCGCCACGTCCTCGCGCCAGGGCGGGGCAACGATCTGGACCCCGATCGGTAGCGGCGTGACCTGCACCGGGACCGCCACTACCGGCAGGCCGATGAACGAGATCGGCTGGGTGTAGAGACCGAGGTTCGCGCGCACCGGCAGTTCAACCCCATCCAGCGTGAAGGTGTCCTGCCCGATCCGCGGTGCGGTGCACGGCGTCGCGGGCAGCAGCACGGCATCGACCTCCCGGAACAACTCCCGAATGCGGGCCTGATACCAGCGGCGGAACTTCTGCGCCTGCACCACCATGCTGGCCGGCACCATGGCGCCGGCGATGAGGCGGTCGCGCACGGCGGGATCGAAATCCTTTGCCCGGCTGCGCAGGCGGTCGATGTGCAGCGCCGCGCCTTCCGTGCACGTGATCACGTAAGCCGCGGCGCGCGCTCGCGCCGCCTCCGGCCATTCGACCGCGCGCGTCACGCCGAGCGCCGCCGCGACCGTGGCGAGCGCGGCATGCCCTTCCGGCGACAGGCCGTGGTGGAAATAGCCGCCCGCCGTGGCGATGCGCAAACCGTCGAGCCCGCTTGCGAGTGTGGGCGCCGTCGGCTCCGCCGGCCGCGCGGCGCACACCGGATCGTCGGCGTCCGGCCCCTGCATGGCATCGTAGGAGGCCGCAAGGTCGGCGACCGAGCGGGCAAACGGCCCGACATGATCGAGGCTCGCCACGAACGGAAAGGTCCGCGCCCGCGTCAGGCGCCCATAGGTCGGCTTGAGGCCGAACACGCCGCACAGCGACGCCGGCACCCGGATCGAGCCGTTGGTATCGGAGCCGAGCGCCAGCGGCACCAGCCGGCCGGCGACCGCTGAGCCCGAGCCGCCGGAAGAGCCGCCGGTCATGCGAGTCCGATCATGCGGATTACGCGACGGGCCGTCGTGGACATTCTCGCCGGTAAAGTCATAGGCGTATTCGCCCATGTTGAGCGCACCGATCAGCACCGCGCCCGCTGCCTCCAGCCGCTCGATCAGCGGCGAATCGCGCGCGGCGGGTGGCCGATCGCGATTGATCTTCGAGCCCGCCCGTGTAGGGAGGCCGGTAACGTCGAACAGATTCTTCACCGCGAACGGCACGCCGGCGAGAGTGCCGAGCGGCTCGCCTTTGGCGCGCCCCGCATCGATCGCGGCGGCCCGCGCACGGGCCCGCTCGGCCGTCAGGTCGGTGAAAGCGTTGAGCACCGGGTTGAGCGCGGCGATGCGGGCGAGCGCTGCCTCGACGACGGCGCCGGCGGTCGTTGCGCCTTCTCGCACGGCGCGTGCAATGTCGAGCGCCGACGCCTCCGCGGGGTCTGACATGATCAGGCCCGGAACACCGGAGCCGGCTCGGCATCGTCGGGCAAGGGGAAGTCGGCGACGAGCGCCGCGAGCCGGAGCGTCACTTCGAGATTGAAACGGATCGCCGGATACCACGCGGGGTCGGCCGGCAGCGCCAGCACGCGGGCCGAGGCGGCGATGAATTCGTCGAGATCAGGGGTGGACATCGGTCGCGCGGTCACATCGGCGGGTGCGGGATGGCGGCGATGAGGTCGCGCGTGTAGCCGGATTTTGGCGCAACAAGCACTTCGTCGCTTAAGCCTTGTTCCACGATCTCGCCAGCTCTCATGACGATGACGCGGTCACACAGCAGGCGCACCACATTGAGGTCGTGGGAAACGAACAAATAGCTCATGCCTAGCTGCACCTTGAGGTCGGCAAGGAGATTGAGCACGACGGCCTGGACCGACACGTCCAAGGCGGCCGTCGGCTCGTCCAAGATAACAAGTTTGGGGCGCAGCGCAATTGCGCGGGCGATGCCGATGCGGGCCTTCTGGCCGCCGGACAGCTGGTGGGGAAAGCGGTCCAGCAACTCGACGGGCAGGCCGACTTCGGTTGCGAGTTCCTCGCAGCGCGCCCGCAACGCGGCGCCGTTCTTGATACCGCCAAGCCGGATCAGCGGGTCCGCGATGGCGCGCGCCGCCGTGAAACGCGGGTTGAGGCTGTCGGTTGCGTCCTGAAACACCATCTGAATGCGCTTGCGCGCCGCCTGCGTGGCGAATTGCCGGGCCGGAATGGCGCCGATGTCCTCGCCGTCGAACTCGATCTTGCCTGACGTCTTGTCGATCAGCCTCATCACCATCATGGACGTCGTCGACTTGCCGCATCCGGACTCGCCGACGAGGCCGACGCTCTCACCGCGCGCGATCGTAAAGCTGATGCCGCCGACGGCGCGGAACGGCTTTTCCTCATTTACGCTGCGGCCGAAGAGCTTGGCAAACGCGCCCGGCATGCTGTTACGCGGATATTCCTTGACCAGGTTGTCGACGGCGAGGAGGGGGGGGCTTCCTTTACCTCTCCCCGCTTGCGGGGAGAGGTCGGCGCGCGCTTGCGCGCCGGGTGAGGGGGCCTCTCCGCGAGTCTGAGCTTGTGGAAAGGCCCCCTCACCCCGACCCTCTCCCCGCAAGCGGGGAGAGGGAGAAGAAAGGCCAGGGGGAGGTGAAGATCCCTCCCCCGGCAACAGATCGCGCAACCCGATCCCGAGGCGCGGCGTCGCCTTCATCAGCTTGCGCGTATAAGGATGCGCGGGCGCAGCAAAAATTTGCCGCGACGGAGCGGCCTCGACCACCGTGCCTTTTTCCATCACGACGACGCGGTCGCAATACGCTGCGGCCAGGCCAAGGTCGTGGGTGATCAGGATCGTCGACATGCCGCGCTCCCGGGTCAGCTCGACCACAAGGTCCATCACGGCCTTCTGCGTGGTGACATCGAGCCCGGTGGTCGGCTCGTCGGCGATCAAGAGCTGCGGCCGGCAGGCGAGCGCAAGCGCGATGACGACGCGCTGGCACATGCCGCCCGACAACTCGAACGGATAGGCGTGATAGCGCTCTTCCGGATCGGCAATGCGCACGCGGCGCAACGCGTCGATCGCCTTGCGCTTGACGGCGGACCGGGCCGCCTGCGCGTGGTGAAGGAGGACGTCTTCAATTTGCTTGCCGACCTTGCGGATCGGATTGAGCGCCGCGCGCGGGTTTTGGAAAATCATCGAGATCTCGCGGCCGCGCAGGTCGCGCATTTCGACCTCGCTGACTTCGCCGAGATCGACGCCGCCGAACACGATCGAGCCGTTCGCGATCCGGCCGGCGCGATCGAGAATGCGCATGACCGCATAAGACGTCACAGATTTTCCCGAACCGGATTCGCCGACGATGCCAAGCGTCTCGCCGCGATCAATGGAAATGTCGACCCGCTCGACGGCCCTGACCTTGCCGCGCCGCGTCGCGAATTCGACTGTGAGGTCACGCACGCTAAGCAGGGGGACGTGAGTGGTCATGGCAGTGTCCGGATTCCTAAAGCTCTGCAATGTCATGCTCGGCGAAAGCGGGGCATCCAGTAACCCCCATCCCATCGGTGGTGGTACCGCCGCGCCCCATTAGGATGTTTGTGGTTACTGGATCGTCCGCTTTCGCGGACGATGACACCGGAGAGGGTTCTTTCAATAAGCCGCACGCTCACGTTCGCCGCTGCGGATCGACGATGTCGCGCATGCCGTCGCCGAGAAGATTGAAGCAGAACACCGAGATCATCAGGGCCGCGCCCGGGAAGAACGCGATCCACCACTTGCCGCTCACCATGTCGGCCGCGCCTTCGGCCACCATGATGCCCCACTCGGCCGTCGGCGGACGCACGCCAAGGCCGATGAAGGAAAGGCCCGCGGCGTTGAGGATGGCATAGCCCATGGTGAGCGACATCTGCACCACCATGATGGGCATCACGTTGGGCAGGATTTGCGTCAGCACAATGCGCATCTCGCTGTTGCCGGTGAGCCGCGCCGCTTGCACGAAACCGGCATGGCGCCGCACATTGGCCTCGGCGCGGGCGACCCGCGCATAGAGCGGAAAATTGATGATGGCGGTGGCGATCACGATGTTGGTGACCGTATTGCCGAGCGCCGCCACAATGCCCATGGCCAGCACGAACAGCGGAAACGCCATGATGGTGTCGGCGAGCCGGCCGACGATGCGATCGGTCCAGCCGCCGAAAAAGCCGGCCATCACCCCCGACACCCCGCCGAGCAGAAGCACAAGCGCCACCGAGAACACCGCTATGGCGAGGTCGAGCCGGGTCGCCGTAATGACGCGACTCATGATGTCGCGGCCCAGCTGGTCGGTACCGAACCAATGGGCCGCCGACGGTGACTGGTAGGCGGCCGCGGTATCGCTGGCGAGCGGATCGTACGGCGCAACCAGCGGACCAAAAATCGCGCAAACCGCGATCAACAGGAATAATGCGAACGCAAAGCCGGTGACGGGGTTCTCGCCGATGACGTAGATGGCGTGATGGAGAACGGATGTCTGGGGACGGATGACAGAGGTCAGGTCGGAAAACTTCGCGCGGTTATCGTTGGTCGCCGGCCACCCGACATCCGGCACCTGACCTCCGTCATCTGACGTCTGACCTCTGTCATCCGCCGTCTGACCTGCGCCCTCCGTAATCAGCACGCTCATTCTTCCACCCTTATGCGCGGATCGATGAGGCCGTAGAGGAGATCGATCGCGAGATTGAGGAGCACGTAGAGCACCGCCATGGTGAGCACGAAGCCCTGCACCGGCGCGAAATCGGAAGTGATCAGCGCCTCGACCGCGTAAGAGCCGATGCCCGGCCACGCGAACACCTTTTCGACCAGGACGTTGGCGCCGAGCAGAAACGAGAACACCATGCCGAGCGTGGTGACGACCGGCAGCATGGCATTGCGGAACGCATAGGTGACGATCACGGTGCCCGACGACAGGCCGCTCGCGCGCGCCGTGCGCACGAAATCGGAGGCCAGTACCGCCAGCATTGACGCGCGCGTCATGCGGGCGATCGGAGCAAGCGAGAAGATTGTGAGCGTCGCTGCCGGGAGAACCAGTTGCGCGGCTGCCGCCTGGAACAGCTCGAAGTCGCGCGCAACCAGGCTGTCGATCAAGTAGAAGCCCGTAACGGTCGGCGGCGGCGAGTAGAGGAAACTCAGACGTCCAAGCGGCTCGGCGGCCCAGCCGAGCTGATAGTAGAACACATAGGCGAGCAGGAGGCCGGTGAAGAAAACCGGCAGCGACACGCCCGCGGTGGTGATGATACGGCAGGCGTGGTCGATGAGAGAACCTTGCCTCACAGCCGCCAACGCACCGAGCGGCACCGCAATCGATGTGGCGATCACGAGGCCGATGAGCGTAAGTTCAGCCGAGGCCGGCAGCCGGGCCGCGATATCGGCCGTAACGGATTGACCCGTGGTCAGGGACTTGCCGAGGTCACCGTGGGCAAGATCGGTGACATAGCGGACGAACTGCTCCGGCAACGACTTATCGAGGCCGAGCTGTTTGCGCACCTCCTCTATCGCTTGCGCCGAGGCCGCCGGTCCGGCGAAATAGGCCGCGGTGTCGCCCGGCAGCACCCGGGTGAGCAGGAAGGTGACGATGATGACCCCGATCAGGCTCGGGATCACGGTCGCGACACGCCTGCCGATTTGTTTCAGCATGGGCGTGCCCGGGCGAAGGTCTCACCTCTCCCCGCTTGCGGGGAGAGGTCGGATCGCGCCTTCGCGCGATCCGGGTGAGGGGGCCTCTCCGCGAGTCTGAGCTTGTGGAAAGGCCCCCTCACCCCGACCCTCTCCCCGCAAGCGGGGAGAGGGAGAAGCGACGCGGCGCGACGTATCAATGCTCCGCCCTCAGGCTGCATCGTCTCACCCCTTCGCCAGCGCACGATAGTCGAGCCGGCGGTGGAACCAGTATTGATATCCGCTGATGTTTTTCTGCATCGCGACGGTCACATAGGGCTGGACCAGCGGAACCCGCGGCATGTCGGCAAAGGCGAGATCGACGAATCCCTTCACGTTCTTTTCGTAGTCGGCGGTCTTGCCGACCGCAGCGGCATCACGCGCGCCTTCGATGAGCTTGTCCATGTCTTTCGATTGGTAGCTCATGGTGTTGAACACCGAATTCTGGCCGTGATAGCACCAGATGAAGAAATACTCCGGATAGTCGAGCCAGCCTGAAAATACGTTGACGTAGAGGGGCAGCGTCTTCTTGTTGAGCTCGGTGCGCCAGTTGGCGCCCGGCACCTTGTTGATCGTTGTCTTAATGCCAATCTGGGCGAGACTTTCCTGAGTGAGAACGCAGAGCGGCTCGTTGACGCCGGCGAAGCCTAAGTCGAATGATAGCGTCGTCTCGAAGCCGTTAGGATAGCCGGCCTCGGTGAGAAGCTGCTTCGCTTTTGCGATGTCGGTGGCGAATTTGTGCGGCTGAGGCCAAGCGACCTGCGTGGCGGCTTCTCGCGACGCGCCGTACATCGGCTTGGCAAGACCGAACAGCACCGCGTCCATGATCTTCTGATAGGGGATCGCGAGAGCGACCGCCTGCCGCACCTTGAGATTATCGAACGGCGGCGTCTTCACGTTCATCCCGATATATTGGATGCCGTTGCTGAACGGCGTCGAGACGATCGAAAGCTTGCCGAGCTTCTTCAGCTCGGAAAAATCCTTGTTTGGCAGGTCGTAGGAGATATCGGCGTCGCCGCGCTCCAGCAATGCCCGGCGGTTGCCTGACGACGGCACGATCCGCCACACCACGCGCCGCACCTTGGGCGGCGGACCTCCGGCCCACTTGTCGTTGCGCTCATAGACCACCTCCGTACCGGGGGTCCAATTCACCACCCGATAGGCGCCACTGCCGGCCGTGTTCTGCTTGGTATATTCGAGGCCCCAAGGGTCCTTTTCGGTGGCATGTTTCTTGACCAGCTCGGAATTCAAAACACAGGGCACAATGACGGCGAGATCCGGGATCGTGAGCCGATCCTTCTTGAGGAAATCGACCCGGATCGTGCGGTCGTCGACGACGACGAACTGCTCCGGCTTGGTCAGCGAACCAGCGCCCATCTGGAACGTCGGAAAACCGCCCACCGTGACGGCCCGGTCTAGCGACCATTTCACGTCCTTGGCGGTGACTGGCGTGCTGTCATGGAAGACGGCATTCTTCTTGAGCGTGAAAGTGACCGACATGTCGCCGATTTTCATGTCGTCGGCGAGTTCCGGCTTGAACTTGTCGCGGTCGTAGTAGGGGGTGCCGTTCTCGTCGGATTTCATCTCGTGGCTGACGAGGCGGTCGTAGCAATTCCACGACACCTCATAGCCCGGCACGTTGGTGCCGACCCCGTGGATATCGATATTGTTCGGACCGCTCTCGGAGACAATGAGCAGTGTTTCCTGACGGGCTTGCGCTCTGGCTGGTGACCAAACCGCCGGCGCGGCCGGCAACGCCCCGCCCGCGGCAATCGCCGTCATGGATTTCAGGAAGTCGCGACGCTTCATCACAATCCTCTGGATCACAATCCGCTGGCCCGCAAATGCGGGATCTCATGCGGGACCTTGGGAGAACCCCGCAAAGGTTATGCCAGTTTTCGCGCAATTCGCTTGACCGCCAGGAAAGCGTTGAATTCACGGGCGCAGTTGCGCGGCCGGTGGGCATCGGATGGGGGCGGATTTGACAATTGTGCCTCCGATTCGGCTTACGTTGCGTAAGAATTGCGCACTGCCCTGGGACCGCGGGCGTCTCGCCCGCACTTCCCCCACCCTACCCTCCCCCGCAAGCGGGGGAGGGTAGGGTGGGGGCGGCGGAACGCCCGCGGTCCCAGGGACAGGAAGGGGGGTGGCATGGTTCTTGCGAAATTGAAGCTGACACGCGCGATTAGGGAGTGCGGCATGCCGACGATCACGTTCGAAGCCGAACCCGCGTCACTTAATGTCGACCTTGCCCATGCCGCCCTCGTCATCATCGACATGCAGCGGGATTTTCTCGAGCCCGGCGGGTTCGGCGCCGCGCTCGGCAACGACGTCAATCGACTCAAGGTTGCGGTCGGGCCATGCCGCGACGTGCTCGCGGCGTTCCGCCGGCGCGGTGCGGCGGTGATCCATACCCGCGAAGGCCATCGTCCCGATCTTAGCGACGCGCCGCGCCACAAGGTCGAGCGTGGCGATCCGTGCCTGCGGATCGGCGCGCCCGGTCCGATGGGGCGCATCCTGGTGCGCGGCGAGGCCGGCCATGACATCATCCCGGAGCTCTATCCGATCGGTGGCGAGCCGGTCATCGACAAGCCCGGCAAAGGCGCGTTCTATCAGACCGATCTCGACTTGGTGCTGCGCAATCGCGGCATCGATACCCTTTTCGTGTGCGGCGTCACCACCGAGGTTTGCGTCAACACCACGGTGCGCGAGGCCAATGACCGCGGTTATCGCTGTGTCGTGCTGTCCGATTGCTGTGCGTCCTACTTTCCGGAATTCCACGACATGGGACTGAAGATGGTCAAAGCCCAGGGCGGGATTTTCGGCTCGGTGACATCCTCGCGGGCGCTGCTCGCCGGCATGGAATTGGCGGCCGCTGCGTAGGGGCTGCCCGTTAATTGGACACGCGCGCAAACGAAATCATCACCGGCGAAGGCCCCCGCCCTATCCTCTCGCCCATGCGGGGAAGCGTCGTAGCCCGGATAGAGCCACCGGGTCCGGCCCCGAGCTTGCCATCGGGCCGGCCAGAGGCCGGACCCGGTGGGCCGGCCCGATGATAAACTCCGCGAAATCGGGGATCCCCTCTCCGCATGGCGCCGCTGCCCCCGGGTTTCGCTGCGCTCAACCCGGGCTACATGAGAAGCCGGCACGCAAGACGCTGCGCTCCGCCGAAATGGCACGCTCTTTGCCACGGAATTCGTGAGTGCGTTGGCAACCTGATCCCGATCCCAGGGCTTAGACGAGGTCTCGAAAGGATCGGGATTGGCGCTGACGCAAAGGTCGAAAGCAATGATGAATGTCGGCTGAGCCGTGGTGCGGCGTCCCCGTGCCTTAAGCCACCTCAGCCTTGAAATCTCCCCGCCAGGGGGCGGGTGTCGCTGAGGTCCGTATCCCGGCAATCGGGCTTCGCTGACATTCGCCCCCTTGGTGGGAGATCGTGCGTTCCCGATGGAGAACTCAATGGTGACCTCGACTTATCGCCCGACCTTATGGGCGCCCGGCGATTGGAACGCATTCTTCGGCTTCGGCACCAACATCCTCGTCAACATGCTGACGCTGACCGCACTGCTGCGGTTCGTCCTCAAGATGCCTGACGCGCTGGTGTTCGGACGCATTCTCCCTGCCGTCGGCCTGATGATGTTTCTGAGCACCATGTACTACGCGTTCCTGGCGTACCGTTTGGCCAGCAAGACCGGCCGCAGCGATGTCTGCGCGCTGCCGTCCGGCATCAGCGTGCCGCACATGTTCATCGTCACCTTCGTGATCATGCTGCCGATTTCGCTCAAAACCGGCGATCCGGAAAAGGGCTGGCAGGCCGGCCTCGTGTGGGTGTTCTTCCAGAGCTTCATCTTGATGATCGGCGGCTTCATTGCGCCTTACATCCGCCGGATCACCCCCCGTGCGGCCCTGCTTGGCACGCTGGCCGGCGTTTCGGTGACCTTCATTTCGATGCGGCCGGTGCTTGAAATGTACATGACGCCGGTGATCGGCCTCACCTGCTTTGCCATCATCACGGTGAGCTGGTTCGGCGGCGTCAAATACCCCAAGGGCATTCCGGCGGGTCTCGTCGCCATCATCGTCGGCACCGCAATCGCCTGGGGCTCGAACGTGGTCGGCCTCAACTACGGCGGCCTGAGCGTCGAAAAGCTCATCGCCGCATTCGCGGGCTTCGGCTTCGCGGTGCCGCTGCCGGCTTTCAACACGGTGTTTTCCGGCTTTGAATTTCTCGGCGTCATTCTGGTGACCGCGATACCGTTCGGCATCTATGACCTCGTCGAGGCCATGGACAATGTGGAAAGCGCCGAAGCGGCGGGCGATGCCTATCCGACCACGAGCGTGCTGACGGCGGACGGCGTCGTCAGCCTGATCGGATGCCTGATGGGCAATCCCTTCATCAACGCCGTCTATATCGGCCATCCGGGCTGGAAGGCGATGGGGGGGCGCATCGGTTATTCGGCCGCCACCGGGCTGATGGTGATCCTATTGGCTTGGTTCGGCATCATCGCGGTGCTGCTCGCGTTCATACCGGTGGTGGCGATCTCGCCGATCCTTTTGTACATCGGCATGCTGATCGGTGCGCAGGCCTACCAGACAACGCCGTCGAGACACGCACCTGCCGTTGTCCTCGCGCTCACGCCGCATCTGGCGGCGTGGTGCAAGACCCTGATGGACGGCGCGCTCGGCGCCGCGGGCACCAGCGCGGCGGCCATCGGCATGGAAAAGCTCGGCGCCGTCGGCGTGCTTTATCACGGCCTCGAAGTGCTGGGCGGCGGCTCGATTCTCGCCGGCCTCGTGCTCGGCGCCATCGGGGCTTTCGTGATCGAGCGCAAGTTCACGGAAGCCTCGGCTTTCGCGGCGGCCGGCGCCGCGCTGACCTTCTTCGGTTTCATGCACGGAGAATCGATCGGTCTTGCGGTGACCCCGACGGTGGCGGTCGCCTACGCCGTTGTCGCGGGCTTCCTTTACGCTTTGGTCCGCTACCCGGAATTCATCTCGGTCGAGATTGCGCCCCCGAAGGAAGCGATCGCGCATCCGGCTGAATGATCATCTCGTCGTCGGCCCGGCGCTCCACCCTACCCCTCCCCGTTGGGTGGGCAAAGGCGCATGGCCGAATCGTGCGCAACATGCGCGGCCTTTCATGCGCCTTTGCCCACGCTATCCGACCTCGCCGTTTGACCGCGTGGGCAAAGTCGCGCGAGGCCGGTGCATCTCATCATCAGTCGCGACAGGCGACTTTGCCCACCCTACCGGGCGAGGTAGGTTGCGGGCAACGTCACCAAGCGAAATCGGAGCCGACACATGACTTCGATGCTGATCCGAAACGCGGATGGTATTTTCACTGGCCTGCCAGGCGATGCGATGCGCGCCACCGGCGCGATCCGCGTCCGCGACGGGCGGATCGCGGCGATCGGCGACCTCGCGCCGGAGCCGGGCGAAGAGATCGTCGACGCATCGGGCTGCGTCATCTATCCGGGTCTCGTATCGACACACCATCATCTGTTTCAGAGCATCCTCAAGGGTGTGCGCGCCGGCATGAACCTGCCGCTGATGGGCTGGTTGCGTTCGGTCCCGCATTCCTATTGGCATAAGGTGGACGAGGAGGAGCTTTACACCGCCGCGCGGATCGGCCTCGTCGAACTGCTGCTGTCCGGCACCACGACGGCAGCCGATCATCACTATGTGTTTTCCGACACCTACCGCTTTGATCCTGCCGCTGTGATCTTCGAGGTCGCACGCGACCTTGGCATGCGGCTGGTCTTCTGCCGGGGCGGCGGGACGACGGCGCGACCCGTCGACGGCGAGCGGCCCATGCCGTGCGAACCGCTCGACGCCATGATCAAGTCCATTGCGGCGTGCGCGCAGCGCTTTCACGACCCAGCGCCGGACAGCATGCGCCGGGTCGCCTTCGCGCCAACAACGCCGCCCTGGTCGGTCCAGCCCGACCAACTGAAAGTCATCGCCGCCGCCGCACGCGGCCTCGGCCTGCGCCTGCACAGCCACTTGTCGGAGACCAACGATTATGTGGAGTTCTGCCTCAACACGTTCGGCAAGCGCCCGGTGCAGTGGATCGCCGAGCACGATTGGCTCGGGCCGGACGTCTGGTTCGCGCATCTCGTCCATCTTGATGAGGCCGAGATTGCGCTGCTGGTTGAGACCGGCACCGGCATGTCGCACTGCCCGCAATCGAATTGCCGGCTCGGCTCGGGGATCGCGCCGGCCGACCAAATCGCTGCGCGCGGCGGCCTCGTGTCGCTTGCGGTCGACGGCGCCGCCTCGAACGAATCGGCCGACATGATCAGCGAGATGCACAGCGCCTGGCACACGCACCGCGCCGCAAAGGGGGCCAGTGCGACGACGGTCGAGGAAGTGGTGCGGTGGGCGACCGTGAACGGCGCCCGCGTGCTCGGCTTTCCGGATATCGGCGTGCTTGCCCCCGGCAAGCTCGCTGACCTCGCGATCTTCGACCTGTCGAGCCCGCGCTATTTCGGGCTGCACGACCCGTTGACCGGCCCGGTCGCAGGCGCCGGCGCGGCCGACCTCAAGATTCTCATGGTGGGCGGCCGCATCGTGGTCGAGAACGGCGCCATTCCGGGCCTTGACCTTGAAAAGCTACGGCACGACGCCGCCGCAATCATGAAGCGGATCGCGAGTTAATCCAATGCTATGCACGAAACAAAAGGTTCTGCGGCGCTTCTGGTATGCGACGCTGCCCATCTACAAGCTCAAGGATGGCCCGAAGCCCTTCACGCTCATGGCCGAGAATCTCGTGCTCTTCCTCGACCGCGATGGCGCGCCGGCGGCGTTGCGGGATCGCTGCTGCCACCGCACCGCAAAGCTTTCCAAGGGCTGGTGCCGGGACGGTCACATCATCTGTGGCTATCATGGTTGGGAATACGAGTGGTCCGGTCGCCTCGTCCGGATTCCCCAATTTCCGTCCGATCAGCCACTCCCTAGCGCCCGCGTGCCGTCGTTCCGCTGCGAGGAGCGCTATGGCTATGCATGGGTTGCGCTTGACGAGCCGCTGCTGCCGATTCCCGACCTTGCCGAGGACCGCGACCGTAACTACCGCCGCATTCACCAGTTCGATGATCGCTGGAACTGCGGCGCGCTGCGCATGATGGAGAACTCCTTCGACAACGCTCATTTCTCGTTTGTCCACCGCGCGACCTTCGGGCAGGAGGACCGGCCCAAGCCGGAGAAATACGAGCTCGTCGAAACCAATTACGGATTCCGCGCCGAGACCGTCGTGCCGATCAACAACCCGCCGGAAGCCTGTCGCGTGACTGGCACCACCGATCCCGTCACCACGCGGCACATGCGCAATGCCTGGTTCATGCCGTTCTGCCGCACGCTGGACATCGAATATCCATCGGGGCTGCGCCATATCATTTTCAACTCCGCAACCCCGGTCGACGACGGCAGCATCCAGCTCGTGCAGATATTGTTCCGCAATGATCGCGAAGAAGATTGCTCGACCAGGGAACTGATCGACTGGGACGCCGCGATCATCGCAGAGGATCGCGATATTTTGGAATCGACCGACCCCGACGCCGTGGTCGATGTCGAGCGCAAGATCGAGATGCACATGCCGTCGGACCGGCCCGGCCTCATCATGCGCAAGCGATTGATGGCGCTGCTGGCGGAACATGGCGAGAGCGAAGTGCCGCGGTAAGGACCATCTTTTCCTTTACGCGCGGCGAAAGAAATGTCCTTCGCTGTGAGTGCAAGGCGCCTTCTGTTGCAACGATACTGTTGCGCCGATCGTACTCAAGACACAGTCACGATCGTGTGTATTCACCGCTGGTGATTTTCTGAGCGCGCCGAATTTCGCGGCAGAAATCGCCAGGCCAGCGACTCTGTGCAGAGATCGCCAATTCAAGAAATGATCTCCGCATATCTGCCTTGATCAACGATCGCGACCGCGCCTCTGGCACACGGTCGAACGCACGCCACCTCCAGGCGGCAGCAATTTGGTGCGCTGCTTCGCACAAGCCTTCAAGCATCCGGTGCCGGCGTTTGGAAATATCGGATTCTCGAAGGGGCGCGAACCACCAACAATATCGGGAGAACTACGATGAGAGCCACTCTGTTTCTGTCATCCGTTGCGGCCGGGTTGCTGGCGGTCTCGACGACCACATTCGCACAAAACTTCGTCAACTACCCGCAAGCCTACGGCCCGGTGACGCCAGGGGCTGCTGCGGGCTGGGGTTACGCCGCGCCGGCCGATCGCTTCACGCGTTCCGACCTGAGCCACCAGGGTAAGGTGACCGTGCCCACACACAGGACGTTGCGTTCGCGCGCGTCGGCCGGCGCTGCGCCGGCTCAGGAGCAATAACTGAGGTTCTGCAATCGCCCCTCGGTGGCACAATCATGCACCCGGCTGAAACTGCCGGGCGCATGATCTGCCCAAGCCCACCCGGCGAGACCGGGTGAGGAAATCTCGCGACACCGTGGAATCCCCAATCACTTCCCGGGCACCTTGTCGTCCACGCCCTTGACGTAGAAGTTCATGCTGAGGATTTGGCCATCCTCAAGGTTTTTGCCGTTCTTGCATTCCACGGCCTTGCCGTCCTGTGCGATCACCGGGCACTTGAACGGGTGCAAGGTGCCGGCGACGATAGCGGCCTCAGTGGCCTCCGCCATCTTTTTCACGTCGGCGGGCATGTTGGTGTAGGGCGCCATCACGACGAGCTTCGATTTGAGGCCGCCCCAGGTATCCGTCGAGGTCCACTTGCCGGCAAGTTCCGCCTTCACCCTCTCCTCGTAATAGGGCGCCCAGTTGTCGATGATGGAGGTGAGCTGGGTCTTGGGACCGAACTTGATCATGTCGGAATCCTGGCCGAAGGCGAGGGCGCCGCGGGCGGCCGCGACCTGTACTGCGGCAGGACTGTCAGTGTGCTGCATGATCACGTCGGCGCCCTGGTCGAGCAGCGCCTTGGCGGCGTCGGCTTCCTTGGCAGGATCGAACCAGGTGTTAACCCAGATAATCTTGACCTTGATGTTGGGGTTGACCGACTGGGCGCCCAGCATGGTGGCGTTGATGCCCATGATCACTTCCGGAATCGGGAACGACACGATATAGCCGAGCACGCCCGCCTTCGACATCTTGCCGGCGATCTGACCCTGGATATAGCGCGCCTCATACCAGCGGCCCGAGTAGGTCGCCATGTTCTTGTCGCGCTTGTAGCCGGTGGCGTGCTCGAAATGAACGCCCGGATACTTCTTCGCGACCTTGAGAGTCGGGTCCATGTAGCCGAACGATGTGGTGAAGATCACCTTGTGGCCGGAACGTACGAGCTGCTCGATCGACCGCTCGGCATCGGGACCTTCCGGGACGTTCTCCAGGTAGGTGGTCTCGACCTTGTCGCCCAGGTCCTTGACCAGGCCCTGGCGGCCGACCTCGTGCTGATAGGTCCAACCCATATCGCCGATCGGGCCGAGATAGACGAAGCCGACTTTGAGCTTGTCGGCGGTCTTCTCGGCGCCGGCAGCGCCGGAAAGGACGCCCGGAATGATGGCCACGGCCGCAAGGGAGGCTGCTGCTGCGGCGGCAGCGGCGCTAACAACATAAGATCGCATGTTCGACTCCGCGTACTATCGACGGGTGTTCAAGGTTTCTCCAGCCGCGGCGCCCGCCCGCGCGCAACCGGCGATCGTTCAACGGTCGGGCACGAAGACGAGCCCGAGCGATGCCGGCGCGGCCGACCCGGCGAGGCCGCGGCGACGCGAAATTGCAATCAGCACCACCACCGTGGCGAGATACGGCAGGGACGACATGAACTGGGACGGGATCGGCACGTGAAGCGCCTGGAAATGGAGCTGCAGAATGGTGACGAAGCCGAACAGATAAGCGCCGATGGCGACGCGGCCCGGCAGCCATGACGCAAACACCACGAGGGCGAGCGCAATCCAGCCGCGGCCGGCGGTCATTCCGGGGATGAAGAACGGCGTGTAAGCGAGCGGCAGATAGGCGCCGCCGAGCCCGGCGCAGGCGCCGCCGAACAGCACCGCCGCGAAGCGGATGCGCAGCACCGGATAGCCAAGCGCGTGGGCCGACACGTGGTTATCTCCGACCGCACGCAGGATCAGGCCCGCGCGAGCGCCGTAAAGGAACCGCCGGATGCCGATCACCACTGCAATCGATGCGTAGACGAAGCCGTCCTGACCGAACACGATTTTGCCGGCGAACGGCAGGTCGGTGAGCAGCGGGAGATAGAGATGAGGCGCCGTCTCGATGCGCTCGCCGACGAAGCCGGCGCCGATCAAGCCTGACAGGCCGATGCCGAAAATGGTCAACGCGAGGCCCGCCGCCACCTGGTTGACGGCAAGCCCGAGCGTGAGTGCGGCGAACACCGCCGACATGAGCATCCCGGCGACAATTCCGGCAAGCGCGCCGGCGATCACCGAACCGGTGAAGTAGGCGCCCGCAAAGCCGCACGCCGCGCCCATGATCATCATGCCTTCGAGGCCCAGATTGAGCACGCCGGCGCGCTCGGCGACGAGTTCGCCTGCCGCTGCGAGCAACAGCGGTGTTGACGCGGCGATCACCGACACGATGATGGCTTGAAGAAATGCAGGCTCAAGCAATGGCATCGGCGGCTCCGCGGCGGGACGAGACGGCGCGAATGCGGTAAAGAATGAGCGAATCGCAGGCGAGCACGTAGAACAACAGGATGCCTTGAAACACCTTGGTGAGATCGAGCGGCACCTTGATGGAAATCTGCGCCTGCTCGCCGCCGATGAAGGTGAGCGCGAGGAACAGCCCGGCGATCAGAATGCCGATCGGGTTGAGCCGGCCGAGAAACGCCACGATGATCGCCGTGAAGCCGTATCCGGGCGAAAAATTCGGCTGGAGATGGCCAACGGGTCCCGCCACCTCGATGATGCCGGCAAGCCCCGCAAGTGCACCGGAGATCAGGAACGTCAGGATCACGAGCTTATCGGCGCTGAAGCCGGCAAATCGCGCAGCGCGCGGCGCCGCCCCCACCACCTTGATTTCGAAACCCTTGATGGTGCGACCGAGGAGGACCGCTGCGACCGCGACCACCAAGAGGACGATCAACGCGCCCAAATGCAGCCGGGTCCCGTCGACGAGGACCGGCACCGTGGCGACCGCATCGAACTCCGCCGTGGTCGGGAAATTGAAGCCGTTGGGGTCGCGCCAGGGCCCGCGGACCAGATAGTCGAGCAGCAGATCGGCCACATAGACCAGCATCAGACTGGTGAGAATCTCGCTCGCGCCGAAACGTACTTTTGCGATCGCCGGAATGAGCGCGTAAAGCGCGCCGCCGATGGCTCCGAGCATCAGCATGACCGGCAACACCCAGGCGCTCGCATCGGCGCCCTGAGTTAAGACCGCGAGCCATGAACCGCACACGGCGCCGATCAGGAACTGGCCCTCGGCCCCGATATTCCACACATTGGCGAGGTAGCACAGCGCAAGGCCGACCGCGATCATCACCAGCGGCGTCGCCTTCACGGCAAGCTCAACCAGGGAATAGCTGTCGGTGAGCGGCTCGACGAAGTAGACCGAGAGCGCCGTGATGGGATTCTTGCCCAGCGCGGCGAACAATATGGCCATCGTCGCCAGCGTCAGCGTGATCGCGATCAGGGGCGACGCAATGGCGACGGCGGTGGAACGCTCCGCCCGGCGCTCAAGCACCAACCGCATGACCCAGGTCCTTTCCTACGGTGCCAGCTTGCGGCTCGACCAAGCCACAACGACTCCCTCCCCCCTTGTGGGGGAGGGTCGGGGTGGGGGGTCGGGAGGTGATGGCACGAACGTGCCCCGCGGCTCGACCCCCACCCCCGACCCCTCCCCACAAGGGGGAGGGGAGGAGTTCGTGGCGCTGCTATGGCCTAAGCTGGCACCCATGAATCCTTTCCGTCTCCTTGCGCGCTGCCGGCCTCGCCCTTGGCTGCGCTGCCGCCCATCAGCAGGCCGAGTGCCTCGCGGGTGGCGGCAGCGGCGTCGATCGCCTCCGAAAGCCGGCCGTGGAAAATCACCGCGATGCGGTCGGCGATTTCCTCAAGTTCGTCGAGATCCTGGCTGATCACGAGCACGGCGGCGCCGCGTACCGCGAGATTGATCAGCGCCTGGCGGATGGTCGCGGCCGCCCCCGCGTCGACGCCCCAGGTCGGCTGCGCGACCACCAGCACGCCGGGCTCGCGGAGGATTTCGCGGCCGACCACGAACTTCTGCAGATTGCCGCCGGACAGGCTCATGGCCTCCGGATCGCGCTTGGCCTTGCGCACGTCGAACGCCTTGGTGGTGTTATCGACCGTGGCAAGCATCGCGGCGCGATCGATGAAGCCGCGCTTCACCATGCCGCCCGCTGCGTGACCGGTCAGCAATGCGTTGTCGGAAAGCCGCATGCGCGGCGCGGTGCCGTGGCCGAGCCGCTCCTCCGGCACGAAGGCGGCGCCGAGCCGCCGGCGATCCGTGATCGACAACTGCCCGGCCGCACGGCCGTCGATGATGATGTTGTCCGCATTGGGTGAAGCCCGCTCGCCCGACAAGACGGCGAACAACTCGTCCTGGCCATTGCCGGAAACGCCGGCAATGCCGACAATCTCGCCACCCCTGACTTCGAGCGAGACGGTATCGAGCCGCACCCCGTGCGGATCGTCGGGATCAAGCGTGAGATCGCGAATGACGAGGCGGGGCACGCCGGTCTTGCGGCCGCCGGCGGCCCTGACCTCGCCGATATCGGCGCCGACCATCATGCGCGCGAGCGATGCCGCCGTCTCGAGGCGCGGGTCGCAGGTCGCAACCTTCTTGCCGCCGCGCAGAATGGTGGCGGTATCGCACAGCGCCTTCACCTCATCGAGCTTGTGGGAGATGTAGAGAATGGCCCGGCCCTCGCCTTTGAGGCTTCTCAGCGTGATAAAGACCTGATCGGTTTCCTGCGGCGTCAGCACCGAGGTCGGCTCGTCGAGAATCAGGAGCTTCGGGTTTTGCATCAGCGCCCGCACGATCTCGATGCGCTGGCGCTCGCCGACCGAGAGCCGCCACACCTCCCGCGCCGGCTCGAGCGGCAGGCCGTAAACACGGGAGAGATCGGCAAGCCGCTGCGTCATGGCGGCGAGCGGCTCGCCGGTCGAGAGGCCGAGCGCCACGTTTTCCGCGACGGTCAGATTCTCGAACAGCGAAAAATGCTGGAACACCATGGCGACGCCAAGCGCGCGCGCCGCCGCCGGGCCGGCGAGCGCGACCTTGTGGCCCATGACGCGCAATTCGCCGCCGGTCGGCTGGAGGAGCCCATAGATGATCTTGACGAGCGTCGATTTGCCGGCGCCGTTCTCGCCAAGCAGCGCGTGGATCTCGCCCCCATAAATATCAAGGTCAATGCTGTCGTTGGCGGCGAACGATCCGAACCGCTTGGTGATATGCACCGCCGACAGCAGCGGCGCCCTGCCCTCCGCCGCAGGAGGGTAGGGTGGGGGAGGCGTCGGATCACGCATGGGAGGCACCGCTTGGGGCCCGTGCTGCGTGCTCCGACGACGACGTCGATGCCGCGATGACGTCGCGCCGGATGAGAAGCTGTGCCGCGACCGCGGCCGCAATGGCGGCCGGCGCCTTATCGTGAATTTCGGTGAGGCCGATCGGGCAGATCAGACGGGCGATATCGTCGTCGGTAAGGCCGATCGGGCGCAGAGCGCCGGCAAAGCGCGCGCGCTTGGTGGCGCTGCCGATCACCCCCACATAGGCGAACCGGCGGGCCAGCAGAGCCGCCGCCGCTACGTCGAGATCGAGGGCGTGACTGTGGGTCATGATCGCCACGAAGGCGCCCTCGGGCGCGGTTTCGAGCAGCCGCACCGGGTCGGTGCCGGTGTGGCATGTCACGTTGCCGGGCACGTGGGACGGGAAGGAGGCTGGGCGCGGGTCGATCCACGTCACCGCGAAGGGGAGCGGCGCGAGCGCCAGCACCAGGCTCTGGCCCACATGGCCGGCCCCGAACAGGTAAAGCGGCGTTGCGTTGGGACCGAACCGCTCGGCAATGCGGCCGTCAGGGAGCTTGGCATAGCCCGGTCCTGCGGGAGAGCCGGTTGCAAGCGAACGACGCATGGGCTGTCCGGGCTCCGATACGGTCAAGAAGCGCCCCGTGCGCTCCGCTGCGGCCAATGGAACGACCTTGTCGAGATCGCGCCCTTCAAAGCGTTCCAACGTCACCACTACGCGGCCTCCGCAACATTGGCCAAGCTCGGGTCCCAGCGCCTTATTCAGCCGGCGAAACGCCGCCGTCTTGGCGCTGCTGGCCATCATCTGCTGCGCCTCGGCGAGCGCCAGCCACTCCAGCGCGCCACCCCCGATGGTGCCTGAAAACCGGCCATCGGGTCGCACCACCATGCGGGTGCCGACTTCGCGCGGGCTTGAGCCCGCCGATTCCGCCAGCGTGACCAGCACGGCGGCGCCGTGCTCGGCGAGAAACCGTTCAATCGTGGGCCAGACCTGGGTCATCGCGTTCTCGATGGTGCGCCACCACCCCTACGGCATGCAAGATCGATTCCGGGGGCGGGGGGCAGGGCATCCCAGGTAGACCTGCCCGCAGAGCGGTGGGCACCACCAGAAGCCATGCCGTAGGGCGCAATAAGCGCAGCGCATTGCGCCGCTCCAACAGATTGACGGTGAAGAACTAACATCCGCCGGGCACAAAGGCACGCGACAAGTCGGCATGGCGGCAACGATAGGCTGGCACGGACAGCAAGATGGGGTGCGGACTTTGGCAGCGTCACGCGGCTTTGGCACTGGAATGGCGCAATGCGCTACGCTTATTGCGCCCTACGGACGGCAACTTGCTCATCAACGAACCCTGCTCACCGTAGAATTTCGAACGCACGATCGCGGTTACGCCCAAAGCGATAGATCGCGAAGTGGTCGTCGAAGCTTGCCGCGCGCACCAGACCGAGGCGTTCCATCACGGCGAAGCTCGTGCGATCGACGATCGAGAAATCCTGGTCTGGGAACGCTTCGCCGATCGTCCAGGCCGCATCGAGATCAACGGCTAGTACTTTTTCCAGTTGCGCGGCGCCGCGCCGCACACCAAGCCAGAACTGATCGGCCGCTTTCCGGTGCACGCGGGAATTCAGCAAGGTCCAGGTTTCGATCAGGACGTGATCCGTTAGTACCGGTGCGGCGAGATCGGTAAGGATTTTCTTCGCGCGTGCATTTTGCCGATCGCGGACGTTGGCGGCTCCGAACCAGACCGAGGTATCGACGAAGACGCTCAACGACGTGTCGCACCGGACCGGGCGCGCCGACGCGGCGCGCCGCTTTTGCGCGCGGTCTTGCGAACATGCGCCGCCCACGCGGCTTCCGCCAGCATTTGATCCTTGTCACGCGCGATGTCGGTCGGCTCGCGTGATGCGCCGAGATCAAACAGGAGCGAGATAGGCGTGTTGCGCCTGGGCTCACCGAGATCATGCGCGACCAGGCGGCGTACATACTCGGCGAACGAGAGCCCAAGCTCAGCGGCCTTGGCGTGCGCGCGCCGCTGCAGCTCGGGGTCCATGGTAATTTGGGTTCGAGCATTCATGATGGCGCCATCATGCCATCAGTACGGGGACGTTGCAACCGGCCCCCGAATTACTCGCAATACGAGTATAATCTGCAACTCAACTAATCGTCTCGGAGAGGAGGACGCCCGATGTATACACATGCAGGAAAATCCGCAGCGGCCGCTCTTGCCAGTGGGCTTTACCTCGCCGGCGGCTTGGGCTTTTCGACGAGTGCTCAGAGTGCGCCACCCGATTTCGCGCCTCATGCAAGTGTCGGGTGGTATGCCTACAATCGCCAGTTCATCCCGCCTCCGAGCGGTCCCGGCCCGGTGCAGCAGGACGCCGCGCGTCCGTATGTTTCGAATGACGAATTCCGTGTGACCGGAAGGCAGCCGACCGAACAGCTCGCCGATCTCACCAGCCCGATTCTCCAGCCCTGGGCCAGGGACGTCTTGCGCAAGCGCAACGAGCTGGTCCTTTCAGGAAAGCCGGCTCACCCCCCGCACGCGAGCTGCTGGCCCGTAGGCGTTCCCGGATTCCTGCTCAGACCCATGACCCAGGCGATGTATTTCGTTCAGACGCCGCAGGTCGTGGTGATGATCTTGTCCAGCAAGCAAGAGGTTCGCCACGTCTACCTGACGGACAAACATTCCCCGAACGTCAAGCCATCCTGGTATGGCGAATCCATCGGCCATTACGAAGGCGATGCGCTGGTCGTCGATACGATCGGAATCGATGAGAGGACGTGGGCGGACGGATTCGGGACGCCGCACACCAAAGAGCTTCACGTGATTGAGCGCTTCTACTTGATCGAGGATGGCAAAGTGCTGGAGGCGAACGTTCACGTCGAGGACCCCGGTGCCTTTACGGCGCCCTGGAACGCCATCCAGCGCTTCCGGCAATATGAGGCGGCAGTGCGCCAGGTTGGGATCGCGCGCATTGCGCAGTTGGCGAGCGCACCGGAAGGCCCACTCACAGAGCTGATCTGCGCCGATAATCCGAACTCCTTCTTTCCGGGTACATCGGCGCTGCCCGTGCCGCAGGCGGTTGCGCCCGATTTTTGATGCCGCTCGATTGATGTCCGGCACTGCGCCGGGAACGGACATGCCGTAGGGCGCAATAAGCGCAGCGCATTGCGCCGCTCCGACAGATTGACGGAGAAGAACCAGCATCCCGCGGGCACCAAGGCACGGCGATAGTGGGCTTTTTGGCAGGAGGCAAAGACGCCGGCCTCACACCGCTTTCCCGCCGGTGCGGCGCAATGCGCTACGCTTATTGCGCCCTACGGGCTGCGCCTTGCCGTTGGGTCAGCCCGGCAAGGCAGGGGAGTTGAAGTGACAGCGGACGTCGCACTGGCGCGCTCGAAGCGGCGCGATTGACCCGAAGCCGTCATCGGGTCAGGGTCCCCTTTCAATAGAGCGGTTCCACTTGCAACAACTTGGAAATGTGCATGCAAATAGTCTTGGTAGGCCACATCCATGAAATTTCTTACGACAACAGAATGTGAGGATTGCGCGAGGCGGATTGGTCCAAAAAAGGACATTTTGGACCGACGGAAGCTCTGCACCATGAAGAGAAGAATTGATTTCACCTATCGCAGCCGTCTCGAGAACGGCCGACCTGTTGCAACAGAAATCGCGTCCTGTCTTGGGAGCTTTGCATCTGCGCTGCTCTGGACACATGGACTGGTTTGGGGTGATCGCACCCAGGAGCCAGATGCCCCGCGCGACTGGGTTTATTACGGACGGTGGCGTGCCAAGCTCGGCGCGACGGCCCCGCTTTTTGAACTTCCCGGGCAATTGTTCGATGCTGCAGAGCGAGCTGAGTTGGCAGAGAGAATCGAGTGGACGATTTACACGGGATCGGACGCCATCATTCTCCCGCGGCCAACCCGGATCATAGTCCACCTCTCCCATGATGATCTTATCTCTCTGCACTGCCGCAGTACGCCGAGCGGACTGCGTACCCTCGAACAGCTGGGCTTGCGGCGAACGATGTGAACCACCGCTCTTCATCCCTGTTTGCAGACCAGGCATATGCGGGCGCTTCCGGCCCGAGGCTGACGTATGCTGCCGAGCAAGATTGCGTCAGCTTATTGAGGTATGACAGCGGTCATCGCCCCTATTGCTGCGCCACCAACCCTATGGCACACAAGATCGATTCCGGAGTTGCCGGCGCATCCAGCGGGACAGGGCATCCCGGCGCGAGGCTATGGATCGCGTCCGCAATTGCCGCAAATACCGAGATCGCCAACATCAGCGGCGGCTCGCCGACCGCCTTCGACCGGTAGATCGTGTCTTCCCGGTTGACGCCGTCGAACAATGCGACGCGGAAATCGGCCGGTACGTCGGAGGCGCAAGGGATCTTGTAGGTCGACGGCGCATGGGTGAGCAGGCGGCCCTGGTCGTCGAACACCAATTCCTCGCTGGTGAGCCAGCCCATGCCCTGAACGAAGCCGCCCTCGATCTGGCCGATGTCGATCGCCGGATTGAGCGAATGGCCGACATCATGAAGGATATCGACGCGCTCAACCTTCATTTCTCCGGTCAGGGTGTCGATCATCACCTCGCTGCAGGCCGCCCCGTAGGCGAAGTAGTAGAACGGCCGGCCGGTCGCTCGTCTGGCATCCCAGTGAATGTCGGGCGTGCGATAGAACCCGGTCGAGGACAGGGAGATGCGGCCGAGATAGGCCTCTCTGATCAGATCGGGGAACGCAATCGACTGGTTGCCGAGGAGCACCCGGTTGTCACGGAACGTAATGAGGTCGGCCGGCACCTCCCACTTATCGGATGCAAAGGCGATCAGCAGGGCCTTGATGGTCCGTGCTGCGGCCCGCGCGGCCATGCCGTTGAGGTCGGAGCCGGAAGAGGCCGCCGTCGCCGACGTATTCGGCACCTTGGCGGTGGTGGTGGGCATAATCCTCACGTGGTCGAGGTCGATGCCGAACTCCTCCGCCACCACCTGGGCAACTTTCACGAACAGTCCCTGCCCCATCTCGGTGCCGCCGTGATTGAGATGGACCGAGCCGTCCTGGTAGACATGAACGAGCGCGCCGGCCTGGTTGAGAAAGCTCGTGGTGAAGGAAATCCCGAATTTGACGGGCGTCAGCGCCAGGCCGCGCTTGAGGAAACGGCTTGTGCGGTTGAACGCCGCGATCGATTTTCGGCGCTCCCGGTAATCGCTGGTGCGCTCCAGCGTGTCGAGCAACTCCGGCATGATATTGTCGGTGACCTGCATGCCGTAGGGCGTCATGTCGCGGCCGGGGCCGTACAGATTGCGCTTGCGCAGGTCGAGCGGATCGATGCCGAGCGTCCAGGCCATATGATCGAGGACGCGCTCGATGGCGAGCATGCCCTGCGGTCCGCCGAAGCCGCGGAACGCCGTGTTCGAGACCGTGTTGGTCTTCATCCGGTTGGTGACGATGCGGGCGGCCGGCAGGCAATAGGCATTGTCGGCGTGGAACATGGCACGATCGTTGATGGCGCCCGACAAATCCGCCGAGTAGCCGCAGCGCGAGGCGAGCGCGATGTCGACCGCAGCGAGCTCACCGTCGCAGTCGAATCCGGCCCGGTAGTCGACGCGGAAATCGTGGCGCTTGCCGGTCATCGTCATGTCGTCGTCGCGGTCGAGGCGGATCTTGCAAGGCCGGCCCGTAATGCGGGCCGCAAGCGCCGCGATCGCGGCCCATTGCGCCGCCTGGCTCTCCTTGCCGCCGAAGGCGCCGCCCATGCGGCGCACCTCGACCGTTACGGCGGCATTGGGCAGGCCGAGCACATGCGCAACAATGTGCTGCAATTCGCTCGGATGCTGGGTCGAGGCGTGGATCGTCACGTCGTCCTCGCCCGGTATGGCGAGCGAGACCTGGCCCTCCAGGTAGAAGTGTTCCTGCCCGCCGATGCGCAGCGTGCCCTCCACTCGTTTGGGAGAGGCCACGAGGGCAGCGGCACAATCGCCCTTGCTGAAAGTATAGTCGGGCAGGATGTGGGAGTCCGCGTTGAGCGCATCGTCCACGGTCACCAGCGGGGCTTCGGCCGCAATCTCGATCGTGGCAAGCCGCACGGCGCGTCGCGCCAGGTCGCGGCTCTCGGCCGCGACGGCGAACACCACCTGACCGTGAAATTCCACGGTCCCGTCCGCAAACATGGGGTCGTCGCCCTTCACCGGGCTCACGTCGTTCCGGCCCGGGATGTCGGCGGCGGTCAGCACGGCGACCACGCCGGGCGCACGCTTCACGGCATCAATGTCGATGCTCCTGATGCGGCCGCGGGCCGCCGGTGCGCCGCCCACCGCCATATGCAGCGTTCCGGCGGGCCCGCGCAGATCGTCCACGTAGAGCGCGCTGCCGGCCACGTGGCGAACCGCGGAATCATGCCGGGTCGGAATGCCGACGACACGCAGGGGAGGTTGATCGGCCGCTGGGAGCGCGGGCGTCTCGCCCGCTCTTGAAGCAGCCTCAGGCACTACCTCGCCGGTTGCGGGCTCTGATGCGGGCGAGACGCCCGCGGTCCCAGGCGGGGGCGCGGAATCACCGAGCCGGCGCATGCGCCTCCTCCCGCCATCCGATCACGCGGGTCGTGCGCGACGGCGCTCCTGCGATCTCGGCCACAGCCTTGCGCAGCAAGGCCTGGGCAATCTTCATGCGATAGCCGGCGCTGGCGCGATGATCCGTGATCGGGGCGAAATCGACGCTGAGCCGCTCGCAAGCAAGGTCTCCTCCCCGCGGATCGGCGAGATCGACGCCGCACAGCGCGGCCTCGACCGCGCGCGCCCGCTTCGGCGTCGCCGCCATGCCGCCGAACGCGACGCGCGCCGCCGCAATACGCGTGCCTTCCACGCGCAGCTTGAACGCCGCCATCACGGCGGAAATGTCCTGATCGAAGCGCTTGGAAACCTTGTAGCAGCGGAACCGTTCGTCGCCCTTGAGCTTCGGCACTATTATGGTGCGTACGAACTCGCCCGGCCCACGGTCCTGCTTGCCGTAAGCGATGAAGAAATCCTCAAGCGCAAGCGTGCGCGTGGCCGCGCCATTCTGGAGCACGAGGGTTGCGCCGAGCGCGATCAGGGCCGGCGGCGTATCGCCGATCGGCGAGCCGTTGGCGACGTTGCCGCCGATCGTGCCCATATGGCGCACCTGCCGGCTCGCGAAACGGCGCATCATCTCGCCGAGATCGGGATCGATCGCGGCGAGATGGGGCAGCGCCGCCGCGTGGGTTACGGTGGCGCCGAAGGTCACCCGTTCGGCATCGTCGTCGATCACATCAAGGCCCTTGACGCGCCCGAGCCAGATGATCTTGCGAAGATCGCGCAACTCTTTGGTGATCCACAGCCCAACATCGGTCGCACCGGCAACCAGCACGGCGTCGGGATGTTCGGCATAAAGGTTCGCCAGCGCATCGATGCTCGCCGGGGCGGCGAAGAACCGCTCAGATGTGCCCGTGAACACGTCGGCGCCGTCATCAAGCTCTGCCAGAGCGCGGGCGGTTTCGGGTTCAAATGCGGCAAATCGATCCTTGGCGCCGGTAGCACAAGCAGCGAGGCCGGCATCGATGATCGGCCGATAGCCGGTGCACCGGCACAGATTTCCGGCGATCCAGTCGTTCACTTCGTCGCGCCCCACCCGCCCCACTTTGGGACCGCGGGCGTCCCGCCCGCTCGCCCCCACCCTACCCTCCCCCGCATGCGGGGGAGGGTAGGGTGGGGGCAGCGGGACGCCCGCGGTCCCAGGGGACGGGGCGCTTCCCGCGTGGAACAGGGCGAACAGCGACATCACGAATCCTGGCGTGCAGAAGCCGCATTGCGAGCCGTGAAAATCGACCAGCGCCTGCTGGACCGGATGCAGGTTGCCGTCATGGGCAAGATCCTCAACGGTGATGAGATCTGCGCCGTCGGCTTGGCCAGCCAGCACGATGCACGCGTTGACCGAGTCATAGACGAGACCCCCACCCTTCCCTCCCCCGCAAGCGGGGGAGGGAAGGGTAGGGGCACGGCGGCGCAGCACCACCGTGCACGCCCCACAATCCCCCTCGGCGCAACCTTCCTTGGTCCCGGTCGCCCCTTCATGAAGACGAAGATAATCCAACAGGGTGAGGTGCGGTGCGACGCCGCTCAATCGGATCACCGCGCCACGACGCAAGAAATGGATATGGCCACGCATGTTCGGCGGGCACCCTTTAAGTCACAATCTGGGCCGGACTCCTCAAGTGGCGATGATCCACAAATTCCGCATCGGCGAAAGTACGGAAAAACAGCATGTCTTGCCGCTTGGAAGGGCAGCTCCAGCTGGCGACAGAAATTCGAATCGCCGTGAGATCGTGCTTATTTTCCGCGCTCTCAGGTTGAAGGGTCGAGAACGTTTAATCGCAACAAGATAAAGCGATCAACGATGGCTTAAAGCTTACGTTCCTGCCGCTACCGAGCATTCAAAAATTGTTGTACTTTTGTCACATCAAGCTAAAAATATTAAGTATCGCAATTACTTGAGCATTTTTTGTGCACCGGCGATTGCCTCCTGGCATGTCCTTTCGGCGGTGCCTGCCGTCACCAGTCGAGCAATGTAACGAATTGTAAGGACGGCATATTTTTGCACTCCCGTGCAATATAAAAGGATCAATTCCAAGCATTCGTTTGAACGGGCCGAGGTACAAAACGGCGTTTGTGATCAAAAGGCGTGTCGAGTCAGGTGAAAATTGAGGCTTCGCGGCAGCACCTGCGGCCGTCACATTGCCCCTATGTGAGGTAACTCACGTTTCCCACCGAGGGGGGCTTGATGTCCGTCAGAAGTAACTCGCTGTCTGCTTCCGCCACGCTCGCGATCGCCGTCGCGACCATCACATGGGCCGGGTCGGCCTTCGCGGCCGATATGCCCGTCAAGGAGAAGAAGCCGCCGCCTCCTCCCGAGGCGCCGTTCTTCTTCGTCAACCAGAACTCGCTGAGCTATTCCTATGCATTCACGGCGAACAATCCGGGCGCCGGCAAGACCCCGAAGGATGTCCTTAGCTTCACGCACTTCGATGTCTGGGCGTACGGCACCAATTTCTTCAATGTGGATTGGCTCAAGGCAACCAACGGCGCGGCTCCGCCGAATGGTGCGCCGGCGGCGCCGTGCGACCGCCTCGGTACGAGCGACTGTTCGGGGTTCACCGAAATCTATGGCTTGTTCCGCAGCACTTTCGGCTGGAATCAGATTTTCAACACCAAGGCGTTTGCGGTCGGCCCACTGACCAATATCGAGTTCGTTATCGGCTCTGACCTCAACACCGACAATACGACCTTGGGGTCGGCCAAACGCTCGATCCAAGGCGGCTTGCAGTTCGATTTCGCGACGCCTTATAAGGGCTTCGTCAATGTCAGCGTGTCCGCCTATAAGGAGTGGCAGAACGACGGGTTCGCTGCCCTCGGCTTCGGCGGCACCCAAAATCTCAGCGGAAAGGTGGACTTCGATGCGACCTGGGCCATCGAGGCGCTGTATTCACAGCCTCTGGCCTTCCAGCCGCTTCCGCTGACATTCAAATCGTTCGCCGTCATCCACGGGCCGAAGGGCTGCGGAGAGCCGTGCGGCCCCGGTCCGGGATTGAAGCGCACGACCGAATATCTTACCCAGCAGACATTGCTGCTCGACGTCGGCAAGCTCGCCTGGGGCAAGCCGGATCAGTTCGCGGTGTGGACCGCCTATCGCTGGTGGAAAAACAAATTCGGCATCGATCCCAACCAGCCGGGCTTCTCGTTCCCCTTCACGGTTGAGAGCACGTGGTTGACGGGCGCGACTTGGACGTTCTGAGCCCGATGACAGGCTCCGCGTGCCCACCTTATGCCGTTCCAGGTGGGCACGGCGCGAAGAACGCGCCTTTTGCCCACCCTATAGTCCGCGCAATATGATTCGAACTTCGAAATCGCTCTGCTAGCTGTGAATCCACAAGGCGCTCTCAGCAAAACGGTCGTCATTCCACCAGTTGCGCTTGCCGGTGCCGAAGCGGAAGTTGACAGACCCCGCTTGGCTTTGCAGCGGCGCGATCACCTCGCCGGCGGCGTTGCGGCGCGCGCGTTTGTCGCCGATCTCAGGCACCACCATTACCATATGCCCCGATCTGCCATCCTCCTTCCGCCGGGCGATGATGAGTCCGAGGGCTCCCTGATTTGCCCCCTCCTGCAGCTTGGTGAGCGTGCCCGTTTGACGCCATCCGAAATCCTTGCCGAAATCTCGTAGCCAGCGAAAAATATCGTTCGCCCGCATTTCGGTGATCGTGCTCTCGATGAGCGGCTCGACCGTCTTGCCCTGTGCAAGGTCCCTGATCGCCGCCTGGGTCCACCATACGCGCGGCAGGTAGACGCCGGCAAGGTGGCAATAATCGTGGGTATAGATGTTGCAGAAGGTCAACCCGCCGCGCGGCTGGTAGCGCTTGTGGGCCGGCTTATCGACGGCGAGCCAAGCGATGATTTCTCCAAGTTCGGCGACGAGTGCCGCTGGCGTCATACCGACGCGGCCTGGCTGGTCTGGCTCGTTCAGCGAGTGTGCATCGGCGATGTCCTTTCGCCTGGTCACAGTGCCCGCCTTCCGCGGCATGGTCACGGCAACGATGCCAGTCCGCGGCGGCG
>WNFR01000332.1_pt1 | contig 48281 bp, 40 predicted proteins | sample 5400221 | NCBI WGS metagenome assembly WNFR01 (sample SAMN13153357, study PRJNA577476) | soil metagenome | isolation source: 40 cm soil under Madrone tree | place: USA:California | collected 2016-06-14 | reverse complement strand
TTCGATAAAGGGCGCGGCGGCGCGACGGGATTCCGCATGAATGGCGTGCGCCACCAACTCTTTTCCGGTTCCCGATTCTCCGTAGATCAGGACGCGACCGTCAGTAGGTGCGACCACCGATATCTGTTTGCGGAGGGCGCGCATGGCGACTGATGCGCCGACCATCGCATATTCCTTCGCCAAGGCGGCCGCCATGTCGGCATTCATTAATTCGAGGCGCTGTTGCCGCAACGCGTTGCGTACGGTGAGCACAGTCTTCTCGATAGAAAGCGGCTTTTCAATAAAGTCAAACGCTCCTAACTTCGTGGCGCGCACGGCAGTTTCGATATTGCCGTGCCCGGAGATGATTACGACCGCGGACTCAGATCCCAACGCACGAAGTTGCTTGAGAGTTTCAAGTCCGTCAATCCCCGGCAACCAGACGTCAAGTAGAATGCAGCCATACGCACGTCGGCCGAGCGCTTTGAGGCAGTCTTCGCCCGTGGAGACCGCGTCGGCGACGAAGCCCTCGTCCTCCATTACGGCACAGAGTGTTTCGCGGATACCGCGCTCGTCATCAACTATGAGAATGGAGTCCATGAATTAGTTAGTAGTCCGTAGTCCGTGGTCTCCTGCTCCTGCCTCCTGCTCTTCCTACGTCCCCGCCGGCAATTCAATCACAAACCTGGCTCCCAATGGATGATTCGTCTCTGCTCGAATCCTACCGCGATGCTCGAGTACTATCCGTTGAACGATGGCCAATCCGAGACCGGTGCCGCTGTCGCGTCGGGAAAAGTAGGGCTGAAAGAGTCGTCTGAAATCCCCTGGTTCAATTCCCTGACCTGTGTCAGAAACTTCCACCAGCAGCAGACTTCGTTCGCTGTCGTGACTGGTCTTGATCGCAATTCGCTTCTCCCCCTTAACCTCGACCAGAGCAACCAGTGCGTTGTCAATGAGATTTACAAATACCCGGCGCATTTGCTCCGCGTCCAACATTGCAACGGGCAATTCCGGGGCGAGATGCAACTGGAGGCCGACTCCATCGAGACGTCCCTCGTAGAGGCCAACGGCCTGCGCTACCACCTCATTCAAATCCGCGGCCTCGAGTCGCGCGGCAGGTAAGCGAGCAAAACGCGAAAATTCGTCCACCATGGCTTTCAATCCAGCCACTTCCCTGCTGATGGTCTCAGTACATTCATCGATGACCGCCGCTACACGCCTTTCATCCACCGAGTCCTCGATCCTGGCCTTGGCTTCGCCATTTTTACCGTACCCATTGCCGATGCTCCGTTTATAGCTCTTAGCGATTCGCTCGGCAGAAAGTTGAATCGGAGTGAGCGGGTTCTTGATTTCATGGGCCATGCGTCTGGCAACCTCGCTCCAGGCCGCTGCTCTTTGCGCGGCGAGTAATTCCGAAAGATCTTCAATGACCAAAACAACACCACGACCAGGACCGGAAGAGCCATGCAAGGCGGTGGCTGTCATCGCCACAGGCAACGGCCCGACAACGCCAGGTGAACCACCTTCAAGTTGAGTTTGTTCGGCAGCGTGGCCAGTCCGGCGCGCGCGTCGCAGCAAGCGGTCCACGACAATCCAATCATCACTGCCAATCAAATCGCTGAGCTTCTGATTACCGTTTGGTTTGTCGTCCAGGCGCAGCATGCGCGAGGCGGATGCGTTAAGTGTCGTCACCCGGTCGGATTCGTCGACTGAAACAACACCAGTCGACAGCGATTGCAGGACCGTTTCGATGTAGTTCCGCCGTTCTCGCAAAGCGAGATTCTTGTCGCGAAGTTCGGCTGCGCCCGCTTCAATCCGGTTGCGATTTTCGTCGAGTTGAGCGGTCATCTGGTTGAATGATTCAGCCAGCAGTGCCAACTCGTCGTCAGCAGCCGTTGAAACGCGATGCGAAAGATTTCCACGGGCAATTTCCTTCGACGCTTCTGCCAGGGCCTTGATCGGAGTGGCAATGCCGCGAGCGAGATAGATGGCTACCCAACTTGAAACAAAGAGCAGGATCAGCGTCATGAGTCCCAGCGTTGAGAGGCCCAGCAGTCTAACCCGGCGCTGCTTCTTGACCAGTTCCTGATATTCACTTTGTGACCCAGTGATGAATTCGTTGAGGTCGCTTTCAATGCGTTTCTGCGGCGCGATAATCAAAGTCTGATCACCGTTTAAGGGGACCGCGATCACATCGTACTCCTTGCCGTCCGCAAGCGTGTCGCCAATGTTGCTGCCCCCGGCTCGCGCACTGGCAAACAGTTCGTCGAGTTGTGCCATGTCTGCCGGCGGCAAGTTTGCACGACTCTTAACCAGAACCGTGCCGTCGGCCCCAATCACCTCGGCCGCAGTGACCTGCCCTAAAGCCACAATCTGATCGAGCATTTCTTGTGTATCTTTTGGCGGTTGCTTGTTCAAAAGCAGCGCTACCAACGAGGCAGTTTCATGTAACGTGTGGTTTTGATCTGACAGAGTCTTGCGCTTAGCTTCGGTGACCTCCGGAAAAGGATAGAACCACTTCTCGAGTGAGCGATTGAGAAAGAGATAAGAGAACACGGCCATCGCGGTGATTGGTAGAAAGCTGATTGAAATGAAATAGATCAGCAGCCGAGTCTTTACTTTCGAGCCGAGCTGGCGCTCGCGTCGCTCACGTCGCAGCTTCAACAGGTTGCGAACAAAAATAAATGAGAAGACTACAAAGGCGACGAAGTTAAGCGTGGAAAGCGCGTAAAGGCCGAGTGTGTCTGAAGCGGTATCGGGCCGGATAACGGTCCACAGCCACAGTTGCTGGGAAACAATTATTCCCAGGAGCAGCAAGACGGTCAGACCGAGCGCCCACAACAATATGACGCGACGGCGTCTCAATCGTCTCGGTTGTTCCGAACTGGAGTTTTCAGGGGTATCGCTCATCAAAATGCCTATCGAAGTTTACCATAGGGGATTGATCGAGCCACTTCCACCTCTTTGAGTTTAAATGCCACTCAGTAGAAATCCAGCCACTTACCAGCAGTGACTATTGGATTTCTTTTGAGTGTCCAGCTAGGAGTTCTGCAAAAAGCTGACCTCAGTTAGAATGGCCACACATTTAATCCCCCATGGAACTTCGCAAACTCTTTATTAACGACGTGGGGCGCCTTCGCAGTGGCTGGCGCCTACTACTTTTTGTCTTTGCTTTTCTGGGTATCAGTTTTCTGTTGGCATCCGGACTGCGCATCCTTTACGGCATCGGCCACCAGTACTTCCCAACCGGCTCACGTGGTGCCCTCATCGCAGACGTTATCTATCGACTGACGCTTTTATTCTCAGCGCTGGCTGCCGGTTACTTGTGCACGCGGCTGCTGGAAGGTCTCCCGTGGCGTGCATTAGGCCTGACATTTCACGCCGGTTGGCTTCGAGATTTACTGATCGGCTCGGCGGTCGGAATAATATCTCTTGCAGTGGCCGCGGCGATCGCTACGGCGGCTGGCGGTCTACGCTTCATAATAAGTGGACCTGGAATGCTTTCGCAGGTTGGCAAGACTTTGCTTTCCTCCGCGGTACTCTTCATAGTTGCAGCGCTGGCCGAAGAAGCGATGTTCAGAGGCTATCCGCTGCAAACACTTTCACGCGCACGGCTGGTTTGGCTCGGAGTGTTCCTGACCTCTGTCCCTTTTGCGACAGTTCACCTCTGGAATCCAAACGTCGTGCCGGGCGTCACCTTTGCAAACACGGCACTGGCAGGCGTGTGGCTTGCAATTGCTTACCTGCGTACTCGGAGTCTTTGGTTTCCGTTAGGAATTCATTGGGCATGGAACTGGGCTTTGGGTTCGCTGTTAGGACTGCCGGTCAGTGGCATCCTTATCGGAAGTCATCCACTGCTTCAAGGCAAAGACCTCGGACCGGCATGGTTGACAGGGGGCAGCTATGGCATCGAAGGTGGTGTGGCCTGTACCGTTGCGCTACTTCTTTCCACCTCTTTCGTTTCCCGAACCCGTTTTGTTTCCGCCACAGAGGAGATGAAAAAGTTGACTTCCGAAAAGAACCCTGCAATACCCGCAGATTCGGTACAGCACTCCTCGTCGTCTTCCTTGGCTGACCCTTAATGGAGTCGACCTGTTAACAGTTTTCACCTCTCTCCCGTCTTAATCCATGTCGAACGAGCGTGGCTCAAAACAAGCGGCCAAACCGGTCCAGCCATCGAGCTACGAGTTCATTACCAAGCAAGAACCAATAGAATCATGCATAGCGACCGCAAACCGAGACAGCGCAATGTACGAGCTTGAGGCCACAGCTGACATGCTTCTAAGGACGCCCGAAGCGAAAACCTCGATTGAGCCGCCTGGAGAGACCACGCTCGAGGTCGTCCTGGTTAAGGCCGTGCTGGAAGGAGACCGTGATGTATTTGGCCGGCTCTACGATCTGTACGGGCCACTGGTCCACGGTATTTTGCTTGCGCGAGTACCGCGGGCCGAAGTGGATGATCTCGTCCAGGACATTTTTCTTCACGCACTTAGAAAGTTGCACACACTGCGCGATAGCGCCGCCTTTGGACCATGGATCGCGATGATTGCACGCAACAGGGCAATGGACTTCTACAGACGTTCGCGAGATACAGTTGAGGTGACTGAAGACTTGCGCAGCACGGATTCGTCTATTTCAAGGGCGACGGAGATTCTCGACTTAATCCGCGGGCTGCCCGAAGCATATCGCGAGACCCTGGTGCTGCGACTGGTCGAGGGAATGACAGGACCGGAGATCGCAGGACGCACCGGACTCACGCCGGCCTCAGTCCGCGTCAACCTGCATCGGGGGATGAAACTGCTGCGGGAAAAGCTCGGTTCTAAGGAGGGCTTATGAACGAAGAATACTTGTGGGATAAAAGCGGCGAACCGGATCCGCAGGTGCAACAACTTGAAGAGATTCTTGGCGCGCTGCGATATCAGCCTCGTCCACTCGAGATTCCAACAGAGTTAGTAGTTGCGCGCCGGCGTTCCTACATCCCAATCTTAATGATCGCCGCGACGGTAGCGCTCGCACTGCTGGCCGCAGGGCTGTGGTTGCGCATGCAAAGTCAGAAGACTTCCCCTTCTTCAGTGGTCGAAACAAAGTCGACTGTTGCTCCCGGCGGAATTCGAGAAGACGTGCCCACGCCAGTAGTGACTAATGACGAGGCGCTCAATCAGAGACCCAAAAAAGTTAGCGTCCGAATTAATCACCGCAACTCTTCCCGGAACCCATTAACGGCCAGTGTGAGTCGTGTTAAGAAACCGCGGGAAGCTGGCTTAAAACCGAATGAGTGGCAGGAAGCAGTCATAGCCAAAGAGCAGTTGATGATGGCATTGCGTCTAGCCAGCGAGAAGTTGAACCTGGCGCAAAGAAGAACGCAGTTGTCGTCGCCGGCAAACCTTATTCGTAACCAACACAAAGTGGGATGAACGGAGCAATTATGAAATCACTCTCCAAGCGCAAATCCAGATTACCGCTGGTCGCCCTGCTGCTCATCTTTGCAGCGACGCTTACGGCGAAGGCGCAGGGTGCAAGAATCCAATTGAGCAATCTCGATCACCTGGCAGCAAGAGCGAGCCAGACAGTTGACGTCAACATCGACGAACGGCTGGTGCAGATTGCATGGAGGGCTCTATCGAGCGACGATGTTGACGAAGCGAAGGTCAAGAAAATAGTCAGCGGTCTCAAGGGCATCTATGTGAAGAGCTTTGAGTTTGAGAACCCTGGAGAGTTTACGCCAGCCGATGTCGAATTGATACGTTCGCAGTTGCGCGGCCCGGCCTGGTCCAGACTAGTAAACGTCACCAGCAAGAAGGATGGCAGCGTCGAAGTGTACATGATGTTGGTGGGCGATCAGATTAGCGGCTTGGCTGTGCTGAGCGTCGAAGATAAGGAATTGACTGTAGTAAACATAATTGGACCCGTCGATCTGGAAAAGTTGAGCAAGCTGGAAGGACAATTTGGAGTTCCCGAATTAGGCATTGAGTCGAAACCCAAGACGAAGAATTGATCTGGTGTCGGAAATGAAACTCCAAGGCATAAAGTTCAAACCAGACGCGACTTCGACAGGATCCAGATCGAGCACCATCGTGGCCGCAGCCCTTGCCCTTTCCCTGGGGTCTGCCTTCGTTCCCAGGGTGCATGCCAACACCGACGATTTTGGTTCCGTGGTTAAGATGATTGAACAGTTCTACCACGTGAAGCACCAGGGTATTCCTCTTCTGGCGCGTGCCGGAATGAAGACTGCTACTACTATCGCGCGGATAAAAGGAGGAACCGCAAAACGAATCGCCGAAGCAGGCAGTATTAAGCTCGCTATCTTTGAAGATCAGGAATTCAATTCGACCGGCCGCTTTGGCAAGTTTCGCAGCGCCGTGAATGCGGCTCTAGACGAGACCTGGATGCCATTTGTGCAAACCCTTTCGGCAAAAGATGAAGTACAGACCTATATCTTCCTGCGTAATGCGGGTGAAAAGTTCGATGTTCTGGTGATCACTATTGAGCGACGCGAGGCGACGGTGGTCCAGGTGACCCTCTCGCCAAAAAATCTTGCTCTCTTGATGCAGGACCCCAACGGCATGGGTCGAGCCGTAACCGAAGACGCAACAACTACCGATCCGGAGTGAAAGCAATGATTACCCATACCTTTCATGCAATAACCCAAAGGCGCGAAACCGAAGTCCCTCAGCGACAAAGTTTGCTTGCGTGCCCGCAATACCGCTCTCTCAGCTCCGGGCCTGGCCTACTGCGCCTGGCGCGCTTTGGCTCAGCGCCTTTGCGTTTTTGCATGACATTCCTGCTTCTAGGTTTCTTATTGCTGTTGCCGGCGTTGTCAGTTTCAGCGCAGGAAGTGGAAGACACGATTCGTATCAAGACCCGCGTCGTCTTCCTCGATGCTCTGGTTAAAGACAAGAAGACCGGGCTACCCATCTCGAATCTCGCGCCGGAGAATTTCGAAGTCTACGACGAGGGCCAACAGCGCAACATTTCGTACTTTACGCGCGAGGGCCAGGCACGCAAACCACTCGCGCTGGTGTTGATCCTTGATCTCCGCGGCGATGGTGCAGGCAGATTTCTGAAATCTACGGAAGTTCTTAAGGCCATGGAAGAAGAACTCGCCAAGCTTCCGCCCGAGGATGAAGTGGCCATCATGGCAATGAACATTAATGGCGGAGAAGAGAAAAGAATTTGGCTCACTGAGTTTACCCATGATCGCGCTGGATTAGCAGCAGCATTGGCGCGGACTCCGCGGTTGGTCGACGTCACTCTGGAGACTGCCGATAATCGAGCAGCAAGGGAAGACAAGCAGAGGGCCGAGTCTCAAAAGAAGGGCATCGTAAACACTGGATCCGAGTCCGCTGAGAACAAGCCGAATGAGCCGGACACCAAGACACAGGCGCCCGCGGAAAAAAGAAAAGTCGACGAAGTGGTCGAAACGGAAACGATCAAAGGCAAGAATGGCGGGGTAGTAACGCGTACGATAATGAAAGATGGTTCCGTCAATGTGAAACGAACAAACAAAAAGGGCGACGTCACCATGGAGTTCGACGATATCTACGACATGGCCGCAGCCGTGAGAGACGCGTCTCACAAGGCGGAACAGCTACGACCAAATTCACAGACATCAATCGTCTGGGTGTCTGACGGAATCGCACCCATCTTTTTCGAGGATCGCGACGCCACTGAACAAACGCTGCTTCGGTCCAACGTGATCTTCAACTCGTTGACGGTGAATCTCCGCACGCTCTTCAAGTTTTTGTTACCCATTGGCAAGCCGATCGCGGGTTGGATGGGCGTGAGTCTGTACGGCAGTGCGAAGCAATTAGCGCAACGCTCGGGAGGTGAAGCGGTGCGCGTCAGCCGCGTGAAAGACTATGGCGCGGGACTCAGCAAAATTATCGGCAATCTGACTGCGCGCTATAGTCTGGGGTTCTCACTGGCCGAACAAGAGAACGATGACGGCCGGATGCACAGTTTGGAAGTGCGTGTGAAAGCGCAGGACGAAAAAGGCAAAACACGTAAGCTGGCTGTTAGTTCGCGCCAGGGATACTACATGGCGACTACGTCTCCGAAGGAAACAACTGCGGCGAAGTCGCAATAAACGCTGACCTGCCAATCGACATTTCACGTTCCGAAAATTTGCAGGTTGGGAAGGTGTCCCCGCCTCAAGTTTTAATGCCATTCAATATTCAAACAACAACTCACCATTAGCCACCTCACAGGCCGGGAAGGTATCCCCGCTCAAGTCTGAATGCCAGCCACCATTCAAAGAATTACTCAACTTCAGTCATCCCCCAGGTAAGCAAGCTGTCATAGGATTGAGGGCGAATGAGGTTGAATGGCTTTCAAACTTGAGGCGGGGTCAGGGTCCACCTTCCCAACCTGCAAATTTGCGGAACGTGAAATGTCGATTGAAGATTGAGTGGCATTAGATCTTGAGCAGTCGCGCCGCAGTGCCGTTTTGTCAACCCTCCCAACTTGAGAGGAGGCTTAAGTTGGAATAGTTCTCTTCGAGGTAGTGCCCTAATTTGAGATTGTCTTAGTGCATTCTCAGTGTTCTCCGTGTCTCCGTGGTGATAAAACTGCCGAAACCATTTCACCACGGAGACACGGAGAACACTGAGAACCCAGGCGAACGTGAAATTAGGACACCACCGTCTTCGCTCGTACCTTTCACGGACTCTCAGATGCGATGTATCATACCGGCGCTCTGGCCAAATCCGATTCCGTCTTCAGAACAAATAGAAACATGAGAATAGGTATCAAGTCTGCTGTCATCGCTGTCGCGCTTTGCTTCGCCGTCGCATCTCTTACCGCCGCTCAACAAACTGCGCCGCGCGGCATCACACCCGAAGACTACTACTCCTTCGAGTTTCTGACTGATCCTCATATCTCTCCCGACGGAAAACTCGTCGCTTACGTGATTACGAAAGTCGACCGCGCGCAGAACAGACGCAGCTCTTCAATCTGGATGGTCGCAACTGACGGCAGCCACGCACCGTGGCAATTCACCACGAGTCCACAATCGACGACCTCGCCACGGTGGAGTCCGGACGGACTGTCATTGGCATTTCTTTCGAACCGACCCACAGGCGAGATAGGGGCGGGCGCAGCGGCAGGGGCAGGAGTACCTACAGAACAGTCACGGGCGCAAGTCTACTTGCTTTCGATGAATGGCGGGGAGGCGCGGCGCCTCACTAGTCTCAAGAATGGCGTGAACAGCTTTCAATGGTCGCCTGATGGCAATCGTCTTGTCGTGGTCAGTCGAACCGGGCCAAGCGACTATCGCACCGAAAACAAAGACCGCAGCGACGTGCGTCACTACAAAAACACTTCCTACAAATTCAACGATACCGGTTGGTTCGACGATCGGCGCGCGCATCTTTGGGTTATCAACGTCAAATCAGGAAGTGCCAATCAGATCACAGATGGCAATGACTGGAATGACAGCGATCCCCAATGGTCGCCCGATAGTACTCACATTGCCTTTGTTTCTAATCGCACCGGAAAGGAATTCGAAGAGAACCGGAACACCGATGTTTGGGTAATACTCGCTGACGGAGCGTCACTCACAAAGATTTCCGATCATGAGGAAGCTGACAGTAACCCACGCTGGTCGCCGGATGGGAGGATCATAGCTTTCACAGGCGAACTGCGTGACCGCGATCATCCGAAGATTTGGCTGGCGCCCGCTGTGGGCCAGAAGACCTCTGTGCTTGCAGCCAATGGACTTGATCTGATTCCCAGCGCTCTTGAATGGTCGGAAGACGGCAAATCCCTTTACTTCGAAAGTGGTGTAAAAGGTGAGTTTCAGTTGTTCCGCGTGGACCTCGCAAGTAAGTCCGTTCACCAAATCAGCTCCGGCGCTCGAGCGGTGCGCAGCGCCGACTTCAACGCTCGCACTAATAGAATGGTATACACCGCGAACGATTTCACTCATCTTGACGATCTGTATGCGGCGGACCTTGACGGGGCAAACGAGCGCAAGCTTACAAACCTGAACGCCACTCTTTGGAAACAGCTAAAGCTCGCTGACGTCGAACGCTTCACCTATAAGAGTGCGGACAACTGGGACATTGATGGCTTCCTCGTAAAACCGATCGGCTGGCAAGATGGTAAAAAGTATCCAATGATTCTCAGCGTGCACGGTGGGCCGGCGGGCCAGTATGGCGTCGATTGGTATCAGGAGTTTCAGGTCTATGCGGCGAAGGGTTATGCAGTGCTGTTTACCAATCCACGAGGTTCGACCGGTTATGGTCAGAAGTTTGAACGCGGGATAGTAGGTGAGTGGGGCGGTAAAGACTATATCGACGTTACGAACGGCGTCGACGCGGCGCTGAAACGTTATCCCTGGATAGATGCTAATCGCCTTGGCGTCACGGGCGGGAGTTATGGCGGCTTCATGACCAATTGGATCGTGGGACACACGAACCGGTTCAAAGCCGCAGTCACACTCCGCAGTGTCTCCAACTTCATTTCCGACGATGGCACACGAGATGGCGCTTATGGCCACGCGCCTGATTTTGGGGGAGACATATTCGACAGGTTTGATCTCTACTGGGAACGGTCGCCTTTGAAATACGCAAAAAACGTTAAGACTCCGACTTTGATACTGCATTCAGACAATGATTTTCGTGTACCGATAGAACAGGGGGAGCAATGGTTCCGTGCGCTAAAACATTACGGAGTGACAACTGAGATTGTGATGTTCCCGCGCGAGAACCACAATCTCACGCGCACCGGCGAGCCGAAGCATTTAGTGGAGAGTTTGAACTGGCAACTCTTCTGGTTTGATCGTTTCCTAAACGGAAACTCAGCAGCGGTACCACCTGATATGAAATAGATGACTTAAAGTTACCCGCCTAAGGTCAGCGAAGGTGTTCTGCACAAGGTTGAAAGCAATCAAGATTCAACCAACCTCTCAACTTTAATAGTCTCTCAGGTTAAGGAAGGTTGAGAGGTTTGGTTCTCAATCCTGATATCACAGGAGAGAACTACCGTTTGTCGATCGCAAAGTACCGCAGATTTCGTGGGCCGACATACTCAGCGCGAGGACGAATGAGTTTGTTGTCGGCGTATTGTTCGAGAATGTGTGCGGTCCAACCGGTGATGCGGCTGATGGCAAAGATTGGCGTGTAGAGATCGAGCGGAATGCCCATTACGTAATATGTTGAGGCCGAGAAGAAATCAACGTTCGGATAGAGCCCCTTTTCGCGCATCATGACTTCTTCGAGTTTCCGCGACATCTCGTACCACTTCGTATCTCCGGCGCGTTCACCCATCTCCTTTGAAAACTGCCGCAGGTGCGTGGCGCGCGGATCTTCGGTGCGATACACAGCGTGGCCGAAACCCATGATCTTTCGTTTCGCTGCGAGCGCCTGCTTGATGAAGCTCTCCAGATTCTTGATGTCGCCAATTTCCAGTAGCGTCTTCATCACATTGGTGTTTGCACCACCGTGAAGTGGCCCCGAAAGTGCGCCAATCGCAGCGGTCACAGAAGCATAGATATTTGCCAAGGTACCGGCCACGACCCGCGCAGTGAACGTCGAAGCGTTGAGCTCATGATCGGCATGAAGAACAAGACAAACGTCAAAAACGTGAGCATCATACTCTGAAGGCTTTTCGCCCTTCAGCATATAGAGAAAGTTGGTCGCGATGTTTTCATCGGGCAAGGGCTCAACCGGATCCAGTCCGCGTCGGATTCTGTCAGCAGCAGCCACCAATGTGGGAAACTGGGCCGTTAATTTTATCGACGCTTTGAGACTCACCTCGCGAGAAATATTGCGAGCTTCAGGATCGTAAAACTCCAATGCCGAGACGGCAGTCCGGAGCACATCGATGGGGTCGGCCTCACGAGGAATTTGTCGCAAGAGATCTATAATTGGTTTTGGGACCGCATACGCTTCCCCAATGGCACGCTTCAGTTCGTCGAGTTCGGAACGGCGCGGAAGACATTTGTTCCAAAGTAGGAAGGCGACTTCTTCAAAAGTCGACGACTTGGCGAGTTCGTGGATGTTGTAGCCCTGATAGATCAGCTCACCCTTGTCACCAACAACGTCAGAAACCGTTGAGGCGCCCACAACGACCCCTCGAAGTCCGGTTGCTGCAGTGGCGGTGTGCGACTCGTTCGCTTTATCTGTCATAAGAATTTAGGTATGAGCGAAGATAACAAACAGGTGCGGTAGTGACAAGTGAGCAGACATTATTTAGTGACTTTCGCTTGACCAGTCGTTAAGTCTTGAGAACCACCGCCTGACCGCGTTTTGCTCCCAGCATCTTGGCGGCAGAACGACTCGTCGCTGCAATTTCCAGGAAGCCTGCACTTCCCCAAATGGCAAACAGCTTCCCGGAACCGCTTGTCTCGTCACTAAAAAAACTCCTGAATGATCGTATTGTCTTTCCACTTATCTGCAGTGAAGTTCTGCCTTTCCAGCCCGCGGCGAGATGTTCGCGAGTGATGTTGGTGATGCAATTCCCAAAACGGTCGATGTGAATAATCCGGCCTTCCAACTTCCCATTCTTGTGTTCGGCAGGCCGTAGCGACGCCAAACGCACCTCATTCTTGATCTCAGGACCGAGCTCAGCCGGATTAACTCCCGCTGAAAGAGCGGCTGCGACGGGAGCAAAAACATCCCGACCATGGAAAGTTGGGCTTACAGGGTGACGAAAGTACGTTTCGTTTGTGATTTGAAAAGTTTGATAGTCGGGTTCGCTTTCATAAATGTAGCTGAAAATGCCATTGTCGGGCCCGACAAAAAGTTGTCCACCTGCCTTCATACAAATAGGACGGCGTGTCGAGCCCACTTCGGGATCCACAACTGCTACATGAATTGTTTGCGCTGGAAATGACCGGTAGGAACCGAGTAGCATAAACGCGGCAGACTCCACGTCATGCGCCGGTATTTCGTGAGTAATGTCCACAATTGAAGCGCGGGCGTTTGCGGAAAGGATGACGCCTTTAACAGCACCCACAAAGTAGTCAGATGTTCCGAAGTCTGTGAGGAGTGTAATAACAGGCAGACGTGCCGAAGGGGGGATCGAAAGACGAGGTTTTCCGGCACCTCGTTTCATCGTCTCCCCTTCGCCCCTTCGGGTCTTCACAGAGCGCTCGTATCGGTTGAGGTGCGAATTTTGAGTTGCTGACCGCGCTCGAGTCGAATGTCCTTGCCGCGCTGGGTCATCACGACGCCCGTGCCAGCCGATCCACCTATCACAGCACCAATGGCTGCTCCCTTGCCGCCGCCGACAATAGCTCCAATGATTGCCCCGACTCCGGTGGCTGCCCCAACCTTGGAGACATCGTCCTTGGTAGTGCTACGACCTTTCACACCGCCTTCCGGATCAACGTCGGTTCCCTCATCTCGGCCCATCGGAGTAAGCTCAATGAGCTCAGCGTGAAGACTAACGGCCCGATTATCAGGGGAGCGAATTTGGTCAAATGTAAGCTGGAGCTCCGACACGCCTTTAACTTTGCCGGCCCGCTTAACTTGTGTCACTCTTCCGTCCACCAATGCTCCCGCGTATTCCGCTGGTGCGGTCACGCGGGCCTGAAAGCGATCACCGCGCTGAGTTGAATCAGTGGAAAGGGGCGTGAGCAGTTCGAGAGAAAGAATCGTGTCGCGCGGAATAGACCACGATCCATTCATCGTCGGAGCCGACTGGTTGTTGCCTGCAGTGTTGTCTGGAACATTCGTACTATTTGAATTACTGGGTGCGGAATTGTTGGGTGCACTCGAATCGGTTTGCGCACCTATCGCTCCGCGGCGGCGCAGGCCCGAAGGAATCGTTGAGTCGAATTGACGGCGATCGTAACCACCCGAATAACCGGCCTCGAAGCCCTGTTGGTAGCCGTCCCGATAATCTTCGATAGGCCCCCAAACGTCGTTATAAGAACGATCGGCGCGCTGATATTCGTCCTTGTTCTGATAATCCCTCGGAGCGTGTGCCGCAACATCCCCAAACCCCGCGTTGTAACCGTCTGAATAACCGGTGCGATAACCACGCTCGAGGGCGGTTGATTGCGCCTGTGGACCGGTGCCGTGGGTTTCAACTCCGTGCGCTTTTATTGACGCCCCGCCCAGAATCGCAGCGAGGGCCAAGCTCAGCGAAACTACAAGGGAAATCTTAAGATATTTCATGGTTACAGTCCTTCCAGAGAATTCACGGCGTTCAAACAAGCCGCGGTGTCTTGGGAGAGCCAACCTCGTGCAAGTCGAATGCTAACATCTACTAGCCTAGTCAACAATACTGATTATTTTGGGGCCCGCAGTTAAGAGTTCAACCTAAAAATGTTTCGATTCGCGAAATGAGCAAAAGCCTGACCTAAGCTAAATCCACCACATACTGAGCGCTTGACGGTCCTTATGGTGCAACCTAGACTCGTAGCGCGAAAACCGCAGGTTAAAGAACTGCACTTCAGATGCACTTTTACCAGGCCTGGGTTGGCGAACCGGGTGCCGATTTCGATGTCTGACAGCCGCAGAATCTATCTGGATCACAGCGCAACAACTCCCGTTGACGCACGAGTAGTCGAGGCCATGATGCCTTACTTGACGGCAAAGTTTGGCAATGCCTCGAGTGTGCATTCTTTTGGCCAGGAAGCCCGCGCCGCGGTCGACCGGGCTCGACGGGAAGTAGCAGCCTTGCTTGGCGCAAAACAGAACGAAATCATTTTTCTTTCCGGGGGAACGGAAGCAAATAACCTGGCCATCCGCGGTCTTTGCGAGACGGCCGCCAAACATGGCCGGCACATTATTACGTCAGCCATCGAACATCCTTCAGTAAGAGGCACATGTGACGCCCTGGAAAAACTTGGCTGGCAAGTTACGCGCTTACCAGTCCATGAGAACGGAATCGTCAACACCGAAGATGTTCGGTCTGCACTGCGTCCAGATACGGTGCTGATCACCGTAATGCTGGCCAACAACGAAATTGGCACTATCCAGCCGGTGAAAGAGATTGCAGCGCTTGTCCAGGAGGAACGAATCAGCGGGCACCGCCAACTGTCGCTCCACACGGATGCGGTTCAGGCTGCCGGAAGAATTCATCTCAACGTTGATGAATTAGGTTGTGACTTACTATCTCTATCCGCGCATAAACTCTATGCTCCAAAAGGAGTGGGGGCGCTTTACGTCCGTCGCGGAGTGCGTCTCATGAGTCAAACTGTCGGCGGTCACCAGGAGCGCGAAAAACGCGCCGGCACGGAAAACGTACCCGGCATTGTGGCATTCGGAGCAGCAGCCAAACTTGCACGCGAGAAATTGGACCAGCGAACAGCTCATGATAGTCGTCTCCGGGATAGATTTGAAACTGAAGTTGAAAACCTTATCCAGGATGTCGTGATGAATGGAGATCGGGAACGCCGGTTACCACATCTTTCCAATATCTCCTTCCGTTTCATCGAAGGCGAAGGCTTACTCATAAACCTGGACCTGATGGGCGTTGCCGTTTCGACCGGCTCAGCATGTTCATCGGGAACGCTGGAACCGTCTCCGGTGATTCGGGCATTGGGCCGCGATGATGAACTCGCGCGCGGCTCAATCCGCTTCAGTTTTGGTCAGGAGAACACTGACGAGGATGTTGACTACGTACTCGGGGTTCTGGCCGGCGCGGTTGCTAAGTTGCGACAGCTTTCGCCTCTGAACAAGGCTCAGCATCAGGAAATTGTCATCACAGCTCGTTGATTCCGCGCAACGCCCGATTAACGGTATTCTCAGATCTATTTCCAACCTTGCCTTACTCCAACACCTTCAAAGACCATCTAGCCAACCCACGCAACGCCGGCGAAATGGCGGATGCCAATGCTTCTGCCGAAGAATCGAATCCAGTTTGCGGCGACCGTCTTCGCCTTTCGCTGTTGGTGCATGAGGATCGAATTGAAGCAGTTCGATTCCTCGCCTACGGCTGTCCGCCGACGCTTGTCTGTGGATCAGTTATGACTGAGTTGATTCAAGGAAAGACCATTGCGGAGGCGAGTCGTTTGACGCGGGCTGATCTATTGAATGCGATCGGAGGGCTTCCCTCGAGAAAGCAACACGCAGCAGCCTTGGCAATTGAAACGTTGCGCTCAGCCTTGGCGCAAGTAAACAGCAAACAGTAAACAGCAGCAGAGGAGCACGGCTGTTTGCTGTTTGCTGTTAAGGCGGCGTGCCAACAACCCTCGGTCTTGACGCCGACGGATCCGGCACTTTCGCTTTGTGATACTCGGGTCCGCAATACTTTTTTGGTTCAGTGCCAAGAACAAATGTTTTCGTTCTAACTATTGGACAAGACTCAACAGCAATCAATCCAGTAGTTGGATCGATGTCCAGGGTGATAGTTCCTTCGAGCCGGGCACCCTCTTGCGGAGGTTTGGCGCGCGCGGGTGGAGCAGGAGACGGTAAAGGTAAAGGTGAGGGTTTAATTTCGCCTTCACCGGGATTCTCTGGTTGAACTCCAGGTTCAGGCGCCTCTTCTGCGGGAGTAGCTTCTTCGACCGGTGCGCTCTCCGCATGATTTGGACCAGTCCCGTTGATGAAGAGCTCCGTTCGCTTCTCCAGACTATCAGCCTTCGCCAGTTCGCCGGTCTTTGGATCTATCTCAACCTGCTCTATACCGGCCGGCATGGTCCAATCGCCTTCCCATTCGGGATGTTCGGCAAGCGCAACTTGCATAAAGTCGGACCAGATGGGCAGTGCGGAGTTCGCTCCCGTTAATCCCAGTTGCGATCCGTCGTCAAAACCTACCCACACCGCACAGACAAGGTTTGGAGTGTAACCGGCAAACCAACCATCTCGGGAGGTTCCAGTCTTGCCGGCAACATTCGCTTTCAAACCGCGTCCTCTCACCTTCGCGGCCGTGCCTCGGTTGACTACGTCTTTCATAAAAGAGGTCATCACATAAGCGACGTCCGGACGCAAGACGTCATTCTTTTGCGAAGTTGGTGCGGCGATAGTCAACCCATTTCCGGTAGTGATGCGATTTATCGCCACTGGCGTCACCCGCGTACCGAGTGTGGCAAATGCTGTGTAAGCCGAAGCCACCTGCAACGGTGTGGCCTCATTTGTTCCCAGGGCCATCGCGGGATATGCGCGAGGCGGCTTTGGTAGACCTGCCTTTGCTGCCAGATTCATCACTCGTCCGATCGTAACTTCCATGGCAACCTCCACAGTTACGACGTTCAAACTGTGAACCAGACCATCGCGCAAGGTGACGGGAGCGTGACTATAGGTATCGCCAAAGTTTCCGGGCGAGTATTCCTGATTATCAAAAGTGAAGGTCGTCGGCTCGTCCATGTAAGTAGTCGCGGGTGTGATCACGCGAGGAACCGGGTCGTAGGCCGTGTTTAGCGCGGTTGCGTAGACAAACGGCTTGAATACTGACCCCGGTTGACGCATGGCATCTACAGCACGGTTCAACTGGCTCTTCTGATAGTCGCGGCCACCGACCATTGCCACTATCTCCCCCGTCTTGGCGTTCATGGCCACGAGCGCAGCCTGCAATGTGCCTGGCTCAAACCTCTTCGCTTCAACCTTGTCGAGGGCGGCGAGTTGCTTGGTCAATGCAGCGTAGGCTGCGCGCTGCAAATCCATGTCGATGGTGGTGTAGATCCGCAGGTGTTCCGCACCGCCAGAGCCGGCAATCATGTCGCCAAGTTGGTTCTGGACGTAATCGGCGAAGTACGGTGCGTCGGAAACATCTATGCGACCTTTCACCGTCGCAACAGCTAACGGCGACGCTTTGGCAGTATTGGCCTCGTCCTGTGTAATCGCCCCGGCCTCAACCATCGAATCCAAGACTTGATTGCGACGCGCCGTTGCAGTTTGCAGATCGTGATAGGGATTGTATCGATTGGGGCTACGAATCAAGCCGGCCAAAAAAGCTGATTCCGGCAACGTTAGATTCGTCACGTCCTTATTGAAGTAAGATCCCGCAGCTTCCCCAAAGCCATTGATCGAGAAGCCCGCCTGCTGCCCCAGATAGACCTGATTGCAGTAAAGGGCGAAGATTTGCTCTTTCGAGAGACGGGTCTCGAGGATGATCGACATGTAAGCCTCCGCGATCTTGCGGCGGAGCGTCTTTTCCGGTGAGAGCAAAAGGTTCTTTACCAGTTGCTGCGTAATGCTCGAACCGCCCTGCCGTGCGATAGGAGAGTTCGGATCGGAATCGTAACGACGTATAAAGGCGCGCAGAATGCCGCGAACGTTCACGCCATAGTGTTCGAAGAATGATCTGTCTTCCGTAACAGTAATTGCTTTTACCAGCTGCGGAGGCAGATCATTAAAACCAACAATCTTGCGCTTCGCCCGCTCCCGGCCAGTTACTGAACTGATCAGTTCCGGTTCGAGTAAAGCGTGCTGCAGGGCCCCATGTCCATCGAGATCGGAGAGCGCGCTGATCGACTTTCCACTGCGCGCAAATTGCACCCGCACGTGCTGAAACTGCTTTTGACCGTCGACAGTGGAGTTGCCGCTCGGTTCAACATCGACCGTCATGCCGTTTTCCAGATAACGGCCACGTGATGTGTCTGCTTGTTGATTCTTCTCGACATAACCTGCGCGCTTGAGAAACGCAATAAGCTCCTCTTCGGAAATTGGTTCGTTTACGCGCAATTGCTTCGGAGCGGCATAGATACCAGCGGAGCGGGTATAGACCTCGCCTTTGAGAAGGTTATCAATGCGAGCCGAGAAAACAGTCCAGTAGTAGATCAAAACGCCGAAAACAATCGCCCCAAGGAAGACAACTGGAATTATTACCGGCACGCTGAAAAGCCTACGCAGGATGCGCCGGCTGACACTTTTCTCGGGCTCGGCATAGGCCACAAGGCGGGTTTTGCGAGTATCCCGGGTACTCCTAACTGGGGGTATTTGATTATTCGGCGGGTAACGTACTGGCATAAAGGCTCAAAAACTAACGCTAACTATTCTCAAACCTCCCGATTCTTCTCACATATTACGTATCATCCGACTTGTTGTTCTGTCGATGTTTGGTTTGACAGGCATACATGCTTTCGTTAACGTGGCCGGTCGGCCGCAGTAACTTGGATGCCACTCTTCTCCTATGAGTCTAACATCGTACGGCCCCCGTTCCTTCACGACCCATCGCACCAGCGTTCGCCTGGCTATTGTGTCGGTGTTTCTGGCGATTGCCGTGGGAACACTCATATTTCACACCCTCGAAGGCTGGTCTATACTGGATAGTCTTTATGTCACTGCTCAGACCGTGACCACCGTAGGCTATGGAGACATGACGCCACACACTGCCTACGGTCGAGCCTTTGCCACAATCTTCATGATGGTTGGCGTTGGAGTGGTGCTCTATGCGCTAACAAGCACTGTCCAATCTATTGTTCAATCAGAACTCGTTAACACCTTTGGCGAGCGGCGCCGTTCACGGAAAATGAGCAAACTCAGAAATCATTTTATCATCTGCGGTGCAGGCCGGGTCGGATCGCATTTGGTGCGCGGTCTGCTGGGAAGTAAAGACACACTCATAGTTATCGAAAGAGATCCGCAAAAGGTAGCGGAGTTGACGGATTTGGGAGTAACAGTTTTGGTGCGCGACGCTACGCTTGAAGAAACCCTGCGCGAAGCCGGGGTAGAACACGCCCGTGGGCTTGCTGCCTGTCTGCCAAACGATGCTGACAACGTCTACGTGGTTTTGACAGCTCGCGATTTGAACTCCAGCCTTCATATCGTCGCGCGGGCTGCGGAAGAACAGGCTGAGGCCAAACTTATTAGGGCCGGAGCGAACCGTGTGGTCGCGCCTACAATCATCGGCGGCCATCGCATGGGGGTCGCATTAACCAAGCCTGCGGTGGGCGATTTCATTGATTCGATTACTGCTAACAACCTCGATCTGGGCTTCGAGCAACTTGAAGTCGGACCGCTGTCGGCCCTTGTGGGGCGTAAACTAAGTGAGACTAACATACGCTCGGAACTCGACATTGTTATCGTCAGCATTCGACGGAGTGACGGCCACATAGTCTTTAACCCAAGCGGCGATGCCGTGATCGAAATCGGCGACATGCTCATCGCCATCGGTAAATCCGAAGCGCTGGTCAAACTTACTGCTCTGACTCGCGGGAAAGCCGCAAGATCGGGGCTGGGCACCGAGGTCTAGATTGATGATGAATAGACTTTCTAAATGAAAATTCTTGTAACCGGCGGCAGCGGCTATCTCGGAACGCATGTGCGCCGTTTCTTCGGCGCCGACGATTTTTCCCGCCGCTCCAATCTCAACATTACCGATGGGCGCGATGCGGCAACCGTGGCGAACTACGACGTCGTAGTTCATCTCGCCGCGCATCATGAAAAGGATCCTAACGCCGCGGAAGTCTGTTTCAGCACAAATGCGGACGGCACGCTCAACCTCATGCGAAACATGCGGGCTGGTTCTGTTTTCATTTACGCCTCCACTAAAGACGTCTACGGATCCCACGCAAATTCCTATGATGAGGTTCCGGAGACTTGTCAGACCGACTATTGCGGCCAGTCGGCACTCGAGTGGTCAAAATTAGTTGGTGAACACTATGTCGAGTACTACGCATCACAGCGAAATGTACGTGCTTGCATTTTTCGCCTGTCGACAATTTACGCCCGACCTTCGACAGGCAACGAGTATGGCTTTGTAACGCATTACGTCGAGTCCGTGAAGCACGGTTGGCCAGTCAGGATGCCTATGGATGGGCACCCGATTCGCGACATTCTGCATGTCGACGACTTTTCCAGGGCTTGCCAGGCGTTTATTAATTCGTCGCGTTTCTATGGTCTCTACAATCTCGGAGGCGGTCGCGGCAATTCAGCGAGTTTGCGTGAGATAATCGATACAGTCGGCAGGCCTATCGAACTCGAACCAGTAATTGAAAACGACCCTGGGATGCCGGCCCCAGTGCCTGTTAACTATGTTTCGGATTTGACGCAGATTCGCGAGCAACTTGGCTGGCAGCCGGAGATTAGCATTGAAGAGGGGCTGCGCAGCTTGCTATAGGAATTAATCGAAATGCTGCACCCATTTGACAACTCAACGTTTCAATTGATTGATGAGCCAGGCTAGCATCAAAAACATCAAACGCATCGTTGTGCGTGGAACTAATTGGGTTGGCGACTCCCTGATGACCGTGCCTGCGCTGCGTGCACTTCGCCGGCTAATGCCAGACGCGAAAATCACGCTTGCGATCCGACCTTCGGCTCAAGGTCTTTTCGCTGACGCTGATTTCGTTGACGATCTGATCATCTACGACAGGCAGCAACTTTCTTCGGTAGCGCGGCAAACGCTTGAATGGCGACGTCGCCGCTTTGATCTTGCGGTTCTTTTCCAGAATGCGTTTGAGGCCGCTCTTATTCCTTTCGCCGCAAGAATTCCATTGCGCCTTGGCTATGCGACTGAGGCACGGCAGCTATTGCTTACGGATCCTGTGCCTTTGCCAAAATGGCGCGCGACAAGACACGAGGTCTTTTACTATCTCTACCTCATCGCCGCACTCGAGCACACACTTCTCGGCACCACTACTGTTTGCGATAGCGAACCGGACGCCGCGCTCCATCTATCAGAAGCCGGAAAAGCCGACGCATTTGCTTTGTTGCGCAATAATGGCGTTAGGGAAAACAAGACGCTCGTTGCAATTTGCCCTGGTTCGATTAATAGCCGGGCCAAGCGTTGGCCGGCTGAACGCTATGCAAGCCTTGCTGATCGGCTGATAGAGGAAAGCCATGCCGAGGTTTTGCTCATTGGATCGCAAGAGGAGTTGGACGTCTCCAACGCTGTGACAAGTCAAATGAGGCAAAAGCCAGTTGTGCTTACCGGCAAGACCAGTGTGGCTCAGGTGACCGCCATGCTTGGCTTAGTCGATCTCTTAGTAACTAACGATACGGGTCCGGCCCACATCGCAGCGGCGCTGGGAAGCCCGACTTTGGTAATCTTTGGACCTACGAATCCGCTGACTACACGTCCATTTTCACCTGTGGCCGAGATTCTCCGCCATCCGCCGGACTGTGCGCCATGTATGCTGCGTGATTGTCCGATCGATCACCGTTGCATGACGGCGGTCACTGTCGAGGAGGTTCTCAGCCAGGCGCTCGTGCTGATCAATCGCAGAAAGATCGCTACCAATGCAAGAAACCTTTGCGACTCTGTTGCCTAACTAAAACCGATGAAACAGCCGGCAGTTTTTATCGATCGCGATGGGACCCTTTCTGAGGAAGTCGGTTACCTTAACCATCCTTCGCGCTTTCACTTGTTTGCTTATTCATCAGCGGCGATCAAATTACTTAACGACAATGGCTGGTTGGCAATCGTGGTTACCAATCAAGCCGGTGTGGCCCGTGGCTATTTTTCAGAAGATATTATTCACGAGATTCATGACCGGCTGACACGTGAGCTGGAGCACGACGGTGCAAGCCTGGATGCTATTTATTACTGCGCCCACCATCCTTCAGTTGGGGAGCCTCCATATCGCCAGGAGTGCGACTGTCGCAAACCGAAAGCTGGTTTGATTCGGCGCGCGAGCAGCGATTTCGAAATCGATCTTGCCGCGAGCTGGATGATTGGAGACAGGTATAGCGATATTGAGCTCGCTCGGAACGCTGGTCTGAATTCTGCGTTTGTTCTGAGCGGTTACGGCCGAGGTGAATGGGAGTATCAACGGACGAAGTGGGAACACCAGCCCGATATGGTCTGTGAGAATCTATTTCAGGCTGTAAAGTCGATCATCGATCTCAATCAGAAGGACGAGCATGGTCGCGATTAGTCAATCGAAAACGAGGCAAGCTCTTGACCGCTGAACAAACAGTACTTCAAGAAGGATTGTCGGCCATCGTCAGACGCTTTCCGCAGCGAAAGGTCCTGATTGTCGGTGATGCTATTGCCGACAGGTTTCTCCACGGAACAATCAGCCGAGTTTCCCGCGAAGCTCCTGTTTTTATTCTCAAGCATGACCACACCGAGACCGTTCCTGGCGGCGCCGCAAACTGCGCCATGAACCTCGCATCATTTGGTGCCGCGGTTTCGCTGATAAGTGTAATAGGCAACGACGAAGCAGGCCTTTCACTGCGGGAGAAGTTGGAAGCAGCCGGGGTCAATTGCAATGGTCTGCTGGTATCGGAAAAAGTTAGTACAACCACGAAAGTCCGCATTCTCGCCGGACAATCACATTCAAGCCGGCAACAGGTTATTCGCATAGACTACGAAGGCGAGCCACTCGTAGATCGAGAACTTCGGGCGGCGCTATCCGGGCAACTGAGACAAAAGATTTCCGAAGCGGACGCAGTTATTATTTCTGACTACAACTATGGCGTAGCGAATGAGGACATTATTGAGTTGGTCCGTGCGTTGGCGCTGGCGAAGGTCATACCCGTCCTCATCGATTCTCGTTTTCGTTTGCCACACTTCCCGGGGTTTACTTCCGCCACTCCCAATGAAGATGAGGTTGAGCAACTCATCGGGGAACGTATCGTTTCAGAATCTCAATTGGAGTTGGTGGCGGAACAGTTAAGGCAGCAACTCGGTTATCGCGCCTTACTGGTGACGCGGGGTGGACAAGGAATGATGCTCCTGGAGGATGAAGTCGCTCCTCTGCACATCAAAGCTGTTGGAGCGCAAGAACCTGTCGACGTGACGGGTGCGGGCGACACTGTGATCGCTACTTTCGCTCTTGCTCTCGCTTCGGATGCTTCCTTTCCGGACGCCACACGTTTGGCAAATTATGCCGGCGGGCTTGTGGTTATGAAGCGCGGAACCGCGTCGATCACTGCACACGAGTTGGAAACTTCTATTTTGAATTCCGAAAGCAAATGAATGGTTCCCAGCTCGAGTACTAACTCATTCGATGCCCGTTCACTGCTTATCAGTCGGGACGAGTTGATTTCGCGCGTTCAAGCTGCGAGAGAACTGGGCGCGCTCATCGTCTTTGCGAACGGTTGTTTTGACGTTTTGCACGTGGGACATATCAGATACCTCGCGGGAGCACGTGCGTTGGGCGACCTGCTGGTCGTGGGAGTTAATTCGGACGAACAGGTTGCGATGCAAAAAGGCCCCGGACGTCCGATAATTCCCGCTCTCGAGCGCGCCGAAATGGTGGCATCACTGGAGAGCGTGAGTTACGTAACCATCTTCAACGAGCCGACTGTTACAGAGCTGCTGCTAGCGCTGAAGCCGGAGATTCACGCCAAAGGTACTGACTATACTGAAGAAACTGTCCCCGAGCGTGATGTGGTACGATCCTATGGCGGACGCGTGGCTATCGTGGGCGATCCCAAAAACCATTCAACTTCCGAAATGCTGGCGCGACTCGGTGGAAACAATGTCCAGACAAACTCTCAAGCTCGTTCGGTCGACTAGTGCACTTGTTTCAGGAGCGTTGGTAGTCTTGTTTCTGGTGGTGTTAATCCCCGCTCGCGCTACTGGTCAAATAAGAAGAGCGCATTTCGATCCAGACGGCACCTTTTGGATCCTCGGTACGCCGCCCGACGAATTTAAGGATTTCAGTGCCATAAATTTGAACGCCCGAGGAAGTCGCCGTCTGGAGCAAGCCGGTGTTCGATTGACTACGGGAAGGGCATTCAGGTTCAAGTCACTAAAGGTGACCCGTGAAAATTTCAGTTTTATGACCATGCCGATCGACGGCGTGTCTTACGCTTTTACTGGTCGCTTCCTTAAGGGCGGAGTCTATGCGGCATCGAATCTCGACGAGAAGACACCGGTTCTTGAAGGCTTGCTCACAAAGCGTAAGACGGGGAAGAAAATCGCCGAAGCCCAGTTAAAGTTTACCTATTTCGGAGGTACCTGAGTTTTTGTCCATGCGAATTCTAATAGTCAAACTGGGCAGTATCGGCGACATCGTCCATACGCTGCCTGCGTTGGCGGCATTGCGTGCCGGGATGCCGCAGTCGGAAATCTCCTGGGTGGTGGAACGCAACTGCGCCGAAATTTTGAAAGACAACCCGCTTCTTGATCGTCTCATCGAAGTCGACACGAAGGCCTTGAGGCGCGTGCTGATGTCTGGGGAGACGCTGCGGGCACCGCGCCAGCAGTTACGTCGGTTACGCGCCTCATCCTTCGATGTTGCTCTTGATTTTCAGGGACTGTTAAAGTCCGCTTCTATTGCGCGCCTTTCGGGCGCGCGTCGTGTTTTTGGGTACTCCCGCGAGGGTTTGCGCGAACCTGCCAGCAGTTTCCTGCTTTCAAAAAAGATTTACGTACCAAAGAAAACGCACGTTATTACCAAGGCCCTGCAACTCGTAAATGGCTCACTCGGGGTTCCAATTCCCACCGAACCACAGAATTTTGGATTTTCCATTTTTGTGGATCGAGACCATGAGGCCGAAGCCGAACGAGCCGCTGCCGGAACGGGAAGCGAATACGCAATTCTGAATCCCGGTGGTGGCTGGCCAACAAAGCTCTGGAGTCCGGAACGCTTCGGCCAACTTGCAGACGCGCTTTGGTCCCATTATGGCCTGCACTCCCTGGTAACCCATGGCCCGGGAGAGATCGAACTGGCTGAAACCGTGGCACGTTCCTCAGTTTCAGGCAAAACGCGCGTAGTTAGCCTTTCCCTGAAGGGCTTTTATTCACTGACGAAAGGGGCCAGAGTTTATGTCGGAGGGGACACTGGACCGACCCACCTTGCCGTTGCCGCAAACACTCCAATTGTCGGGCTCTTTGGCCCGACTGAGTGGTGGCGCAATGGGAGTCCTCGTCCAGAAGATATCTGCGTGGAGCGCACCGATATTGACTGTCGTGTTGATTGCCACCGGCGGTCCTGTTCAAAATGGATCTGCATGGATATTGAGGTCGAGCTTGTTCTGGAGGCCGTGGGTAAAAGGATTGGTGTTGCGAAGGGCGCAAGCTCTAAGACAGTTTCCCTCGCAAGCTGAGCTACTACGCAGCAAGTAGCGCTACCAAACTTTCAAATTCGACTACTAACTGGAGACAAAGACACTTGAGAAGAGGTGGCACCTGGATTCAGCGTTGGCGCGTGCCGCTCGGGTTCGCCTGCGGGATTGTCTTTATCCTGCTTGCCACGCCTAGCCTGGTGACGCTTCTCATTGGCGCTGCGATCTCCCTGGTGGGTCTGACGATTCGGGCCTGGGGAGCTGGTCATATCCGCAAGAACGCACAGCTCGCCACTTCCGGTCCCTACGCCTATACGCGCAATCCCCTTTATCTTGGAAGTTTCCTCGTTGGTCTGGGTTTCACCATCGCCGCCGGCAGGTGGCTGCTGGCAATTCTCTTTGCGGGCCTCTTTCTTGGCATCTATTATCCGGTTATGCGCGTCGAAGCCTCAACTCTGGTCGAACTTTTTGGCGGCGACTATGAGGTTTACAAACGCGCGGTCCCGCTTTTCTTTCCGCGCTTCACGCCATTTCGAGAGAGAGAGTCGGGCACCATAAGATTTGATAGCGGCCTCTACATGCGCTATCGCGAGTATCGCGCAGCGCTGGGCCTAGTCGCTGTGTGGGGGTTGCTGCTCTTTAAGACATACTATCTGAAATGATTTTAGCTTTACGAAATATTCTGCTTTTCGCTGGACTGATTGTCGCTCTAAGCTTCAACGCTGTGCTCCCCGTTGTTGTCAAGGACCAGAACATCATTCAACCGGTAACTGCGCGGCCTTTCGAACCATCAGAAGAATTGTTTTATGAGGCGGAGTTTTCACGCGCATTACTCAGAAAACTCGACGTTGCCGATTTTCGGTTCAGCGCGAGTCGCACTCCCCTCACCGAACAGACACTGAACCCGAATAAGCAGACTGAAGCAAAGCCGTATGCTCTAACCTTCAAAGCTGACGTTGCCAGCAAAGGTTTTTTCACGAGACTCTTCAACTTGAAATTTCGCGAACGCGTGGAATCAACAGTTGAACCCCTTTCATTCACTATTCAGAAAACGACGATACTTGACGAACAGGGAAAGCGCGTTCGCGCGACTGAAACCACTTTTGATCAGGCTAAAGGCACGGTTTCCTGGACCCAGCGCGATCCCAATAATCCCGCCAGCGAGCCGCGCAGCAAGAGCACTAACTTCTCCGGTCAGCTTCAGGACGTTCTATCGGCAATCTACTTTATCCGGACGCAATCGCTTGAGATCGGAAAGTCCTTTGAGATTTTCATCGGCGAGGGTGGACGCGTTTATCGTATTCCTGTCCGAGTCATCGAAAAGAAACGAATGAGAACGATCCTCGGCAGTGTCAACGTAGTACGAGTCGATCCTGAGCTTTTTGGTCCCGATCGTCTGATCGATGACGAGAAAGGCGAATTTTCAATCTGGCTAACAGACGACAGTCGACACGTTCCGGTCAGTTGTCGAGTCAAGAGCGACTATGGCACCTTTGACATCAAACTCAAGCGTGTGGTCTACAATCCATCCACATAGGTTTTCCAGCCACATTGCCCAACAACCTAAAGCCTGTGTCAAACTGCCTGCACAATGGGAAATCAACCCTTGATCATTGGTCATCGCGGGGCCGCGGCAGATGCTCCTGAAAACACGCTCGCCTCCTTTAAGCTGGCTATCGAAGCGGGAGCCAATGGAGTCGAGTTCGATGTGCGGCTCGCGAGGGATGGCGTGCCCGTAATCATTCATGATGAAACATTGCAAAGAACTGCGCATATACAGAAGCGTGTCGCCGACTTGTCCGCAGCTGAGCTGCAAGAAGTCAATGTCGGGAGTTGGTTTAGCCGGAGCAAGAAGGCAACAACTGACAAATTCGCCGCCGAGCGAGTTCCTACCCTGCAACAGCTTTTCGATCTTTTCGCATCCAACGATGCCCTGCTCTATCTGGAAATGAAATGCGTTTCTTCTGAACGAACGCAACTGGCCGCGACATGCTGCAGGTTGATAACAGAACATTCGTCAAGAGAGCGCGTTATCGTCGAGAGCTTCGATCTCGCCGCCATTGAAGCAGTCAAGAGTATCGAACCGAGCATACGAACTGCTGCGCTATTCGAACCAAAGTTCTCCAATGCGTCTTCTCTGCTGACAGGCCAACGTCTGGTAGATCTCGCGAAATCGGCTGGAGCGGATGAAATCGCTTTACATTACAAGATCGCCAGCCGTCGTCTAATCAGCAAAGCCCAGCTGAACGGGCTTACAGTAGTAGTTTGGACCGTCGACAATCCTGACTGGATCGAGCGCGCCCGCGCGCTGAGTGTCGATGCTCTAATCACCAACGATCCTGCAATGATGCTTCGCGAACGGAGCACATCATGCCCCGCAAATGGTGTCATAGTTTAGATTTCTTCCTCTGTGGCAAGTTGAAACTATGACATAACCCACTCTGATTGAAGCTCCTAAACATATTCGCGTACAGTTAAGGCTCGATGGCCCGTTCCCTGCCCCAGCTAAACCGGTTTTTTGTATGCACCGATTACTCGGTCTACTATCGTCGGGTAAAACAACTTCGCTGGGAGAGTCAGCCTGTATCCGGGTATTCGCTTCTCAGCGTCTTGAAAGGGCAGCTTGAATACGTTGTCAATGAAAAACACGGAGAGCTATTACCATTGCACTCTCTACTCCTGGAGCCAAACGTCAGGGCTGTAGCGCTCGGGCAGGACGTAGAGTTTCTGTTTCTTATTTTCTCTTCGTCGCTGGTAATTCAACATGCACTCATGATGAAATTGGTCGCACCAAGGTCGACTGTCTCATTTTCTTTGGATCGAATCGATGATGATCGAAAGCTGGCTAGATTAATCGCCGACCTTTCAACTGAGTTAGCAACTGAAAAACCAGGCAAAGAAATTGTCATGAGTGCGCTAGCCGGACAACTCCTGGTCCAGATTCTGAGACATTACTCGATCAGTCGGCGTTCGGATGAACTTGAGCTCTCACGCGTGGGTCTAATCGACAGGCGTATCCGACGCTCAGTGGAATTGATGCACACACAACTCGATCAGGATCTTTCTCTCAAACACCTGGCAGCGGCCTCCTATCTATCGCCATTTCATTTTGCTCGCCTCTTTAAGAAACTAACGGGAGTAACACCTCACAACTACCTTGCCGCAATCCGCACAACACGAGCGCAGCTGCTGCTGGCTGAAACGGATCTTTCCATAACGGAGATAGGGGCAAGAGTGGGCTATTTGAGTTCGAGCCACTTTACGAAAGCATTCCGCATAGCCACCGGTGCCACGCCCCGGGAGTTTCGCAAGGCCCTCGTGGCGCGCTCCAGTTGATAGATTAGGAAAAGGACCCGGTCGCTAACACTCCTCGGTTCTGTGATAAAAGCCATGCCGCCCAATTGCTTCCCTGTCTTACTTTCCGTTGCGCAATTCTTCGCCATTATTGAGCAAGATTCGTCGCGATTTGCTGCCTGGTCAACAGTATCATCAGCCTACAACTCAGAAGGAGACCGCAAAGAATGCCACTTGCCAAGCCGACCGCAAAGACGCTCGCCAAACAGACTGAGATCAGTCCAGCCGAGGGGAAACTCGGTGTATTGCTTGTTGGATTAGGGGCTGTTAGCACGACCTTTATTGCCGGCGTGGAAGCTATCAAGAAGGGCTTCGCTGAACCAATCGGCAGTCTGACCCAGATGGGGACGATTCGCCTCGGTAAACGTACGGAGAATCGCGTTCCGTTGCTCAAGGATTTCGTGCCCCTCGCGCAGTTGGACGATCTCGTGTTTGGGGCCTGGGATATCTTTCCGGACTCGGCTTATGAGGCGGCCCTAAATGCAGGAGTGCTGGAGAAAGAAATTCTGACTCGGCTAAAGGCACCACTGCAGAAGATTCGCCCTATGAAGGCGGTTTTCGATCAGAACTACGTCAAGCGCTTGAGCGGAACCAATGTCAAGACCGGTAAGAATAAGTTTGCCTTAGCCCAGCAACTCATTGAAGAGATTGCCGAGTGGAAACGAAAGAACAAGTGCTCCCGGGTGGTCATGATCTGGGCTGCGTCCACCGAAATATTTCTTAAGATCCATCCTGTTCACAAGACCCTCGAATCGTTTGAAAAGGCGATGCGCGAAAATCATAAGGCAATCGCACCATCGATGATCTATGCCTATGCCGCGCTGAAGTCGGGTATTCCTTTCGCCAACGGCGCTCCCAACCTGACAGTAGATATTCCAGCTCTGATGACCTTGGCCGACAAGAATAAGTTGGCAATTTGTGGTAAGGACTTTAAGACTGGTCAGACATTGATGAAGACCATCATTGCACCCGGACTTAAGGCGCGAATGCTTGGATTGCACGGCTGGTATTCTACAAACATTCTCGGCAATCGCGATGGTGAAGTACTGGACGATCCGGAGTCGTTTAAGACGAAGGAGGAGTCGAAGCTCTCCGTTCTCGAGTATATCCTCCAGCCCGAAGTCTATCCGACTCTATACAAAGATTTCTCGCACGTAGTGCGCATCAACTACTACCCACCGCGCGGTGATAACAAGGAAGGCTGGGATAGCATCGACATCTTCGGATGGCTTGGCTATCCAATGCAGATCAAGATCGACTTCCTTTGTCGCGACTCAATACTTGCCGCGCCCATCGTTCTCGACTTGGCTTTATTCCTCGATTTAGCCCAGCGAGCAGGTATGAAGGGAGTACAGGAATGGCTTTCTTTCTACTTCAAGTCACCCCAAACAGCTCCAGGACTATACCCCGAACACGACGTCTTCATACAACTCATGAAGCTAAAGAATACTCTGCGTCATCTGCGAGGAGAGGACCTCATCACTCACTTGGGGCTTGAATATTACGATTGAATTTTACTGTTTTATCCTCCCATAATTAGCGACTCTTTTGGTCAGCCAGTGCATGAAAAGGTGCACAAACATCGTCGCCCAAAGGATGTATCCAGATTAGCCCTACAAGTTATTGTCATCTTGTACTTGACAGGAAATGTCATAAGGCGAGGCCGCTAATACCCATCTCGTTCTATAATCTAAGGTTCGCCTCAATATTTTCTAATGACTTTTGCGGCAGAGTTGTATATATAGCATCGAGCTTGCCGATATTGGCGCTGCCGGAAATTGTCGCCAGCGAACTAAGGTCAAGGTGAGTGCATCAATTTAGTGAGCGGATCGTTCCTTGCATAGTGACTGAGGTAGGCGGTGGACCAAGCAAAAACACGTTACGGTCGGCGCCCTGGATCACTCGTAAGGGAGGACGCACATGTTAGCAGAAATGGAAATAACTAGAACAAAAGATATGGACAATATGGGTACAGTCTTCCTAGATCCTGATCAAAAGAGCCCGCGTGCTCAAGACTTTGAAGAACGCCTTTCCGCCCGCATTGTGGGTCAGGAACGCGCCGTGCGCCGGATGAGCGGCCTTTACCAGATTTTTCTTGCTGGAATGAATCCGCCAAATCGGCCCATCGGCACGATGCTGTTCTTAGGACCTACGGGTTCCGGAAAAACTCGAGTAATTGAAGCCGCGGCGGAGGTTCTCTATGGCGATCCCAACGCAATCGTCAAGATCGATTGCGGCGAATTTCAGCATTCACATGAAATCGCCAAGCTCATCGGATCACCCCCGGGATATCTGGGACACCGTGAGACTTCTCCAATGCTGACGCAGGAGAACCTCGATCGGATGCACACGGATGATATGAAGGTCTCGCTCGTGCTATTCGACGAGATTGAAAAAGCCTCGGACAGTCTCTGGCAGTTGCTACTCGGCATCCTGGACAAAGCCACGTTGACCTTGGGTGATAATCGCCGCGTCGATTTTTCGCACTCGATGGTTATTATGACCTCCAATCTTGGCGCACGGGAAATGTCAGAACTCATCTCCGGGGGTATTGGGTTCGCGCCTGGCAAGGGAGGCAAAAACCCGCACGATTCCGATGTGGATCAAAAGATTTACCGCACGGCAGTTGAGGCTGCGCGTCGCAAGTTTTCGCCGGAGTTCATGAATCGAATCGACAAGGTTGTGGTCTTCCGTTCGTTGAAGGAGCATCACCTCCGCAAAATTCTCGATCTCGAATTGCAGGCAGTCCAGGATCGAATCATGCAATCGGCCGGTACGAAGTTCGTTTTCCAATGTTCGGATACTGCCAAAGACATGCTTTTGCAGGAAGGCCTGGATTTCAAATACGGCGCTCGCCACCTGAAAAGGGCCGTGGAACGCTTTCTCGTCTATCCCCTTTCTAACCTAGTGGCCACTTCTCAAGTCGGGTTGGGCGATCTAGTCCATGTCGATGTCGACAACAGCAGCAATAGATTTATCTTCTCGAAGAGTTCTGGTGGGGCCCTCATCCAGGAGCTGTCCAAGGGGGATGAAAAGACGGAAGAAACGGCTGAATCGTTCTCCGGCGGCGTGGGCGTGCCAATTCCCCAAGCCACCAAGGCTGCAAAGAAAAGTCATGGCCGCGGGGAAAAATCTGAGAGCTAAACTTCCTAACTTGGCAAAGCATCACCAAGCGCCGGCCACTGGAAAGTGCGTCGGCGCTTCTTATTTTTCCTGGGTTCGCGGCAAAACTATCTTAGGGAGCTATCTTCCGTAGGGACTCATAGGCAGTACGAGCAAGGTAAGGATCCCCGGCACTGGAGGCGGTTCGTAAGGCGGGTATCGCGACTGGGTCACCGATGATACCTAAGGCGCGAGCTGCTTCGCGGCGAACATCGTCCGGAAGCTTTTCATTTGCTAAGGCAGTTAGCAATGCCGGTACGCCAGCGCGACTTCTGATTCGTCCCAAAGCGGTAGCGATCGCCCGAAGCACAAAGGGATTTCGCTCGTCCCTCCTTTTTCGTTTTCCATTGCGCTGGGCTGACGGTTGTGACGACAAAACCGTTGCCAGCACCACGACAGCAGCTTCATCAGCTACCTCTCCCAACCCGATAGCGGCAGCACCACGAACGCCATCTTCTTTATCATTCACCAACCGTTCGCCCAGTGGAGAGGTTGCTCTTCTACTACGAGTCAGCCCAAGCGAATAGGCTACTTCACGTCTAACAAAGTCGTCATTGTCGTTCAATATCGGGATCAGCGCCGATGCACTTTCCTCCGACCCTAGTGCGAGAATCGCATACGCGGCAACGGCTCTAACCTTTGGGGACGGATCCGCTAGGGCAGAAAGGCACACTCGCGACGCCGCCGCCAGATGCATTGCGCCTAAACGCATAACAGCATCACGCCGTTCTTCTTCATCAATGGAGGCCAGACGCTGATGTTGCTTTTCGATTTCGCGTTGACTTGGCGTGAGTGCGTCCGTGGCCTGCGCATCAAACGCAACGGTGGCGCTGTTGGTCGTGAAAACAATCAACACCAGGAGAACAGATGAAGACAGCAACCACGAGCTGGATTCTCGCTGGGAGATATTGTGCATTTAGATTTGTGCGTTCGCCTTTGCGGCCGCTCTTCTTTCGGCCTTGCGCCGAACGGCTTCCCATTCGAAAGCCTGTTGAGCGCGGCGATTCTCCCTAGCGTCAGCCAACACGGATAACACCTCATCTTCCCAGATGGACGGGAGTGTACGAGAACGGCGCATTGACTCCATTATGGCAATGTAGTCCAACACTTCCTGAACTTCAGATTCGGTTAATACGTCCAGTTTGAGTGCGAGAAACTGGCGTTGTGTCAACGTCTTGACCATCTCCCTGCTCCTTTGCTGCAACGACGACGGCCTGGTCAAACGTCTCGACTTAGGCTATGACCGGAAAAAGTAGGCCGTCTGCACTTCAGAATCGGGGCGGAATTCCATCAACATAATTTCAGAGCTTGTTCCCTCAAATGTCAGAATTAAGGCAGCAATATACACGAGCAAAATACCCCCAAGCAAGATTTGCCGGCCCGTTTCGGAAAGAAACCAAGTCAGTCGATGCGAGAAGTCAGACCATGGAGGGTATCAACTATGAGTACGGCTATGGGCGGGTAGACAACCAGATCCGGAACAAGCAGTGCTGTGGACGTGTAGGCGAGCATACCTGACCTTACGACGTCAACGCGGGGTCTAAAGAGCATCGTTAGATCATTAAAAAAATCCTGCGTGTGCCAACCAATATAAAGGCCAATGCCGACACTAAGCGCATATCCAACAAGCAGAAATGTGTATGCCGAAAACCGAGTAAAAGGTTGTTCTGGCATTTTGTATTCGCGAATAATAGAGTCTTGAATAGGCTTTGGTATGTAGGTGTAATGCAGCAAGTACTCCCGCAAACGCGTGGCAAGATGCCAAACGCCGATGACGAAAAGCGTGAGAACTATGGCGCGACCCAGTTGATTGGAAACCTGCCACAGCTGAGGTCGAATCAGCGTTACAAAGAAAGTTGAGAGGAAGAGTGAAACGGTAGTGAAGACTGCACGCTGACGTTCCCGGTTGTCGCGACGGTCCCGCTCTAACACCTCATCGACTACTCGATCCCATTTCGCCTGCACGGCAAGGTTTCGCGCACGTTTCGCGTGTGGATTGTCAGAATCGAGTATGGAATAACCACGATCTCTCTGGACGCGCAACTGCTCGTCGTAATAAATACGTTCCGCGGGATCGTTGAGGATGTGATAAGCCTTGGAGAGAACGGCAAAATCGCGCGCAGCACGTTTCGACTCGGGGTTGATGTCGGGATGGCTTTGACGCGCAAGCTTCCTATAGGCCGACTTGATTTCAGCCTGGGATGCGGTTGGCTTAACACCTAGAATTTTGTAGTAGTCGATCACCGCGCTTTACGTAACTCCTTAAAAGACAGCGATGAATGCCAGGAGAGCCGAGGACATCTCGTCACTCGCCGGAAAATTATACCACCCAACGCAAGTTACCGGGATCGTCTATTTCGAAATAGTTGATGGGGAGAGCTAGAATTCTAACCGCAATCAGGGGGGTGCCAAAGGGCCGACCGGAAAATACCTCGAGCGGCAATCGAGGGGGCGAGGACAATGTGGTAAGGAGGCTCGGACCCTCTGGCTTCTATTCCGGATTCATAACAACCGCCATGCCAGCCGCCTTTAGTCAAAAAGCCTTAGAAAATTCAGGAGTTCTCGTTCAGTGCCCATCCGCATTGTTCACAAGCGAAGACACTGAGTGTCTACCTTTAAACACACTATTTCTTCTTTTTGTGCTCTTTGGACTGGGAAGCTCTATCGACGATCCTCAGCAATGTGCGAACGGCGATCCCGGTTGGGCCTTTGGCTCTGTAAGGTTTGGCCTCGTCCGCCCAAGCTGTTCCCGCTATATCGAGATGCGCCCATGCCACACCATCGGCAAATTCTTTGAGGAACGCGGCCGCCGTAATTGTGCCTGCTTTGCGACCGCCGACATTCTTTATGTCGGCTATATCCGACTTGATCTGTTTAGAATATTCCTTGTCAAGTGGTAATTGCCAAAACTTCTCACCAACTTCTCGACCCGCTGCGATGATTTCATCGATCAATTTCTGATCGGTTCCGAGCACGGCGGTATTCACATCACCAAGGGCGATTGAAACAGCACCAGTTAATGTCGCCAAATCGATAATCTTTGTCGCTCCGAGTTTTTTCGCATAGGCAATCGCGTCTGCGAGAATTAGCCTACCCTCGGCATCGGTATTAATGACTTCGATGGTCTTACCCGTCATGGCTCGCACAACATCTCCTGGTTTAGTGGCTTTGCCCGACGGCAGATTTTCCGTACAGGGCGCGACTCCCAGAACGGGAATGGGAGGCTTCAACTGGGCGATAGCCCTCATTGCTCCCATAACCGTCGCTCCTCCGGTCATGTCATATTTCATCAACTCCATGTTCTCACCAGGCTTGAGCGAGATACCGCCAGAATCAAAAGTCACCCCCTTGCCCACAAATGCCAGCAGATCCTTGGTTTCATCATCGAAATTGGCAGGCACATATTTCAGGATGATCAGTTTCGCTGGTTCGTCTGAACCTCGTGAGACGCTCAGCAAAGACCCCATGCCTTCCTGCTCCATTCGGGCTTCGTCCAAGACATCGATACTTAGCCCAAATTCGTTCGCAATTTCTCGGGCGCGTTCGGCCATGTTCGACGGAGTCATGTACGCGCCGGGCTCGTTTGCAAGATCGCGCGTAAAGTTTACTGACTCACCAATAATTCTTCCGCGTTCGACTGCTCGTTTAAGTGAGTCCCCATCACCACCTTCGACAACAACAATCAACCGGTCTATCTGTTTTTCCTCTTTCTCAATGGTGCGATACTTTTCTGGATCAAATAACGCGACAAAGGAACCCTCAAGCGCGGCCGTTGCTGCAAGATCGGGAGCGACTCCCGCGCGAGGGACCAGGGCGATTGATTTTGCGTTCTTACTGCGCAAATAACGGACAGCAGTGCCGGCCATCTGCGACACTTGGGCCGACTGATATTCGGAGTTCTCACCCACGCCAACGAGCAGCAGACGTTGGGCCTTCAGTTTTTTGTTAGCCAACAGATGGAGATAGGCCGTTTCGCCCTCTTTTCCTGTAAATTCTTCGGACTCGATCGCTGATTTGACGAAGCCTCCGGAAAGCTCGTCGAGCTGTTTAAGAAACCCCTCATCAGGCTTTTCGTCCTTGAAAACAGAAACCGCCAAAGCGTGAACATCAAGCTGTTCAATTGGACGACGACTGGCTTCGAGCTGCATATGAGTATGTTCTCCTGAGAGTTTAGTGATTGAACGTGGTTACCGGTTGCGCTCTTTCAGCTGAGCTCGAGTTTCCCTCTCGACTGTCCGGCGTAACTCAGTTTCTCTCTTGTCGTACATCTTCTTACCGCGCGCTACGCCGACTTCAAGCTTGATCCGGCCGTTCTTAAAATAGACTCGGGTCGGAACCAACGTCATGCCTTGCTTGGCTGCAGCTTCGTCAAGTTTATCGATCTCTCGCCGGTGAAGCAGCAATTTGCGCGTTCTAAGCGGATCGTGGTTCTCACGATTCCCATGAGAATAAGGCGAAATGTGGGCATTAAACAACCAAGCCTCGCCATCGCGCACCGACACGTAAGCTTCTTTTAGCTGTACACGCCCATCCAGAACACTCTTCACTTCTGTACCCAGCAATGCCACACCGGCTTCGTATTTATCAGATATGTGATAGTTGTAAAACGCTGCCCGATTCGCAGCCAAGACTTTTTCTTCTTTCACCATGCCAGACAAGCTCGACTAACAAATGCCGTACTATTTTTTCCGCAGCAGCAAGCAAAATTTGAACAACAATCTCATTGAACGTTATTGCTTAGCTTCAAATCCAGGACGTCGTGCCGGGTGATAATACCTGTGATCCGGCCATACTCCTCGACCAGTACTGCCGGACTCGTTTGCAATCGCCTGGTAACTTCCGTCGAACTCGCATCCACGTCGACAGTGGGAAAACTCGACTCCATCACATCGCTGATTGAAGAACTAAGTAAATCGCGATTTCTAACGACCTTCGCCAGAACGCGATTCTCCCGTAGGGAACCGACTGCGCGTCCTTCAACGAGCACAGGTATTTGAGTTAACCCGAGTTCATCCATTTTCTCCAGCGCCTCGGCAACTGTGTCTGTAGGCTTGACGAACACAAGTGCCTTTGGAGCTTGCGGTTTCTTTGTGCCGCTGATTAGTCCCGCCGTGATTCTCTGCGGCTCGAGCAAGCGTTTTTCCTTTAGCCACTCATCCGAGTGGTGCTTACTTAAATAATGTTCTCCGGTATCGCAAACGATGAAAACGACGACCGCATCCTCATCCAGATTGCTGGAGATGCGAAGAGCCGCCGCCAGGTTTGTTCCGGTGGAACCGCCGCAGAAGATTCCTTCCATGCGACCGAGGAGGCGTGACATTTCAAACGATTCACGATCGGTGACGTTGATTACATCATCGACATATCTGATGTGAACATTCGGTGGTACGATTTCTTGGCCAATGCCTTCCACCAGGTAAGGAGTCGCCTCCACAAGTTTCCCCGTCTCTTTATAGGTCTTGAAAATAGAGCCGTAGGGGTCAGCGCCGATGATCTGGATATGGGGATTTTTTTCTTTGAGGAATCTTCCTGTCCCGGAGATTGTTCCTCCCGTCCCAAGGCCAGCGACGAAATGGGTAATCCTTCCGTCGGTCTGTTCCCATATCTCTGGTCCTGTCGTGCGGTAATGAGCCTCCGGATTAGCAGGATTGGAATATTGGTCTGGATAGAAAGAGTTTGGTGTTTCAGCAGCGATTCTCCGCGCTGTCGAGACATAGTGATCCGGTGTTCCGGGCTTGGCGGACACTGGAGTGATTACCACGTCAGCTCCCAACGCTTTAAGATACCGCGACTTCTCAACGGAAGCCTTGTCCGTCATCACAAAGATACATTTGTAACCCTTTACAGCTGCTACCAGGGCCAGGCCGATGCCCGTATTGCCTGACGTAGCCTCGACTACGGTTCCACCGGGCTTAAGAGTACCTTCCCTTTCGGCGGCTTCGATCATCGTGATGCCGATTCGATCCTTTACGGAGTAACCCGGATTAAGACTCTCCATCTTCGCAAATACCTGTGCCTTTACTCCGCGCGCCAGGCGATTGAGTTTTACTAAAGGCGTATGACCAATTAGACCGAGAATGTTTTCTTGGAATTGCATGACCCTCTCCGGCACAGACGTGTGATGTTGAGAACTATCTATAACAGAACCAGACGGCCGGCGCTATTTCGCGAAGGCTTTCAAGCAGAGTTTTAGCGCTAGCAATTCACCAGCAATGCGATCCCCCGCCGCATTCCAGTGTCCAGAATCAAGATTGCTGCCAAAACCATCCAGAAGAACGTAGTGGTGAGTGGTACCAACCAGAACTAAGCAGCCTCCAACGAGGCCACTACAAAATGTTAGGGCCCGGATGTGCTCTCCCCTTCACATCCGGGCCCCCACAAGGCCACTCATCTTTCAATGTGTGACCGAACTGTTATCTACCAAACTTAGTAGCGATCATTGTTTCGAATCTTGTAGGTGTACAGGGCTGCCGCACCACCGCCGGCAATCGCGCCAATTATCGCTCCGCGCTTACCTCCGGCAAGGCCACCGAGCAATGCTCCCGCCACCGCACCCCCCGCAGTAGTGATCTTGTCACGGTGCTGCTGCCAGACTGAGCCATTATCATAGCCGTAGTATGGATAAGCGTTGTTTTGATACCCGGAGTTGTTATAGACATCGTTACGATAACCGGAGTTGTCATACGTGCCGGTCCGATAATCCTGGTTCCGATTGTTTCGGCTGTCGTATTGATTATTGCTTCTTTGATCGTAACGCCTGTCATAACCTGTGTTGTTATTCCAGCGTGCTCGAGTCTGCGCCCCAACCGGGATCGCTGCAAAACTCAGAGCCAACAGGCAAATAATACTGATAGTAAACTTTTTCATTTCATCCTCCGGGCTCGTATTCGGCAAGGTCCATGCCAGAAGGACCCAATATCATGTATACACTGATTTCCGCTCGTTTATGCCAGGAGACTGCAAGTCAGGAAGCCTCCCCTCGACGATAAGGTATGCGACGGTTTATAACATTTACCTTTTGGGGTACATGACTCACGATCGGCAACAAATCCTGATTCTCTCGGCTTTTGAAGTCGAACAACTTCTGCCAATGCCCGACTGCATAGAAGTCATGGCAGAAGCCTTGTCGGCTCTTGCTCGTGGAGATGTTTACCAACCGCTGCGAACCGTGCTGAGACCGCACAGCGCTGCAGGAATAATGGCGCTCATGCCCGCATATCGCACTGGACTGGAGCCCGCCTTTGGTCTGAAAACAATCTGCGTTTTTCCGGAGAATCCCACGCGCGGTAAGGATGCTCATCAGGGGAGCGTAATGCTCTTCAGTGGAGAGACCGGCGAAGTACTCGCCCTCATGAATGCGTCGGCTATCACTGCCTTACGCACGGCCGCCGTTTCAGCCGTTGCCACTCGCGAGTTAGCGCGGAAAGACGCCTCGGAATTAGCCATCATTGGGTCCGGCGTGCAGGCGCGCACGCATCTTACGGCCATCTCCTGCGTTCGCCGGCTTAAACGCGCACGCGTAGTCAGCAGGAATCCCAATCATGCGCGCCAATTCGCGAGTGAGATGCAGGAGAAATTCTCTTTCATCATTGAACCTGCCGGCAGCGTTGAGGCCGCACTGCAAGGAGCCGACCTGATAATTACGGCAACCAACGCGCGCGAGCCTGTAATCAAGAGGCAATGGCTTTCACCCGGTGCCCACATTAACGCAATTGGAACCTACTCACCTGAGTCGAGGGAGATTGATAGCGCCACGATGGCGGCAGCTCGCATTTTTGTCGACCGCCGTGAGTCGACTCTTCAGGAAGCCGGTGATTATCTACTGGCCGCAAAGGAAGGCGTTATCGGGCCTGATAGTATCGTCGCTGAGGTTGGCGAGTTATTAATAGGACAAAAGAAAGGCCGGACTTCACCAGAGGAGATTACCCTCTTCAAGTCGCTTGGCTTAGCTATAGAGGACCTGATGTGCGCTGAGCATCTTTTTAAGAGAGCTCAAGCGACGAATGTAGGGACTTGGGTTGATTTTTAGATCACACTAGAAGCATTCACGAATCGGCGGTCTGCTTCCTGTTTTTGTGAAATCGTAATCTGTGGATTCTCTGTTCATGTCATTCCAGCAATCGCCGCCCACTCTCGGCAACCAATACGAAGATGACCGAGTCCTCCGTTCGTACTTAGCACGAGTTCTTCCCGAAACAATGCTTAGAGAGATAGAACCTTCGCTCAGGGAGATGGGACGACTGGCGGGCGGCGAACTCTACCAAATGCAACTCGCCGACAGACTCAATGAACCTACCTTGACGCAATGGGACGCCTGGGGGAACCGCATCGATCACGTTGAAGTGACACGCTTGTGGCGTGAGGCTGAGCGCATCGCCGTTGACTACGGGCTGGTGGCCACTGCCTACGAGCAGAGGCAGGGCAGTTTGTCGCGGGTGCATCAGTGTGCCCTCGCCTATCTCTTCACACCTTCAACCGATATCTATAGTTGCCCTTTGGCTATGACCGACGGAGCAGCACGTACACTACTCAGTTCGGGCAACCAGGCGCTAATTGATCGCGCAGTACCACATCTGATCAGTCGTAACCCAAAAGACTTTTGGACCGCCGGCCAGTGGATGACTGAACTCACCGGCGGCTCCGACGTTGGCTTATCACAAACTGTCGCTGTCCGAGGCGTTGGCGATCAAACCCAAAACCTGAAGACCAAAGATCACAGTCCCTTAAACGAAGAACACGAAGCCTGGCGTCTTTACGGCAACAAGTGGTTCGCCTCCGCCATTACTTCCCAGATAGCTTTGACCTTGGCTCGGCCTGAAGACAACCCCTCCGGCGGGCGTGGACTTGCGCTCTTCTATGTTGAATTGCGGGATGAATCTGGTCGGCTGCGCAATATTCAGATCAATCGCCTGAAAGACAAGCTGGGCACACGCAAGGTTCCGACAGCAGAATTAACCTTGGTTGCGACACCGGCGGAGCTCGTGAAAGGAACAACCGATGGCGTCCGCAACATCACTCCGCTGCTCAATATCACTCGACTGTGGAACGGCATCAGCGCAGTCGCTCTAATGCGACGTGGCGTTACTCTCGCGGAAGATTACGCGCGCAAACGCATGGCTTTCGGAGCGCCACTCTCTGAGAAACCTCTGCACGCGGATACTCTTGCCGGTTTGCAAGCAGAAGCTGAAGCCGCTTTTCAACTCGCCTTCTATGTTGCGGAGTTGGCCGGTCGCGCTGAAACGGGCGAGATGGATGAAGACGAGACGTGGTTGCTAAGGGTGCTCACTCCGGTAATGAAACTGACTACTGGAAAACAAGCAGTGCTGGTTCTGAGTGAAGTGGTCGAGGCTTTCGGTGGGGCGGGTTACGTTGAAGACACGGGCCTGCCTCAACTCTTGCGCGACAGTCAGGTCTTGCCCATCTGGGAAGGAACCACCAACGTGCTCTCACTCGACACCTTGCGCGGCCTCGGCGCGCTTGCCGGTAGCGTCCGCGGACCGAGCTCCCCAGCAGGACATCAGGGCTGGGATGGTGATAGCGAGGCCATCTCTTCCGATAGTGAGTCACTCGCTCCAGCCAACCTCGCCTTTCAGGCGTTCAAAGCAGCGGTTACCGGATTCCTGCAAGTAGCCCACGACTCTCGTCTCAGCGAGCCTGTGCGCATAACTCGAGCGGCATTGGCCCACGCCGAAAGCTGGTTAGCTCAAACAAAAAAAGAGGGCCAACCAACGCTCGAGGCCGCTGCTCGAAGGTTTGCGATGACGTTGGGACGCACGATGGAACTTACACTACTTATCAAACACGCTCAATGGTCACAAGAGCACGAAGCCGACGGACGAGCCGCAGCCGCCGCCCGGCGTTTCGCTAATTCGGGCATCGACCTTCTCGTGGAGCATGATCTGGGCGATGTACGAGAGCTATTCCCCTAAACCTGATAACCCAAGTCTGATTTTTTGACTCTCTGGGAGTTTTCACCCTCACCCTGTTGGGGTGAGTTCACCCACATTGCCCCGAAGTTTCGCCCGATAAGCCGCTTTTTGACACTCGGCCAAAGGCACGTCGGTTGCGGTACAACAGATTCATAGACCACGAAGAGCCAACAACAGGGGCAAGCAGCAACAGCAGGTAGCAGGGGCAGCAGACAGGAGCAGGAGCACGTTTAGAACAAGTGTCTCATCGTTCCTGCTCCTGCCTGCTGCCCTGCTTCCTGGCTTTTGCGCCTGCTTGCTGCTCCTGCCGCTGATAGGGGCCATATAGATGACTGATATTCCCAATCGCATGCGTGCTGCGGTCATCGACCGCTTCGGTGGACCAGAAGTTTTGCATGTCGACATGTTACCTGTGCCGGTCATTGAACCCAATGAAGTGCTGATCGCGCTGCACACGTCGGGAGTCGGATCATGGGATGCTGATATTCGCGGAGGTTGGTATCCGAGTGGACGGCCCAAGTTTCCTATTGTGCTCGGGACAGACGGCGCCGGCACTGTTGCTGCCGTGGGTTCACGAATTCGTCGGTTTAAGTTGGGCGACAACGTCTTTTCTTATAGTTGGGATAATCAGTTCGAAAAAGGCGGCTTCTACGCTGAGTACGTGGCTGTCATCGCAGAGAGAGTTGCTCACGTTCCCAAGCTGCTTGACCTCGAGCACGCAGGAGCCATTCCCACCACTGGATTAACGGCGCTCCAGGGCATCGACGAGGCGCTGCAAGTTAAAAGAAAAGAAAGCGTCATTATTCAAGGCGCTTCCGGGGGCGTAGGCGCACTTGCTGTCCAGTTTGCGAAATTGCGTGGAGCGCGTGTGGTTGCAATCGCCTCGGGAGCAGCTGGAGTAGCGCTAGTACAGCTGTTGGGTGTTGATGCTGCCATTGATGGACACAGCAAAATTCTGGCTTCTGAACTTAAGCGTGCTGTACCTGATGGCGCCGATGCGCTCCTGGCGCTCGCAGGTGGTGAGACGCTGGAAAGCTGTCTCGACGCCGTTCGACCCGGCGGCCGCTGCGCATATCCGAACGGTGTGGAGCCCGCACCGAAGAAGCGACTGAGAGTGAAGATCAGTTCTTACGATGCCGTCGCCGATGTGGGCCACTTCAAGCGTCTTAACAAAGCCGTGGAGGACGCGGAGCTTCGGGTACCAATTGCAGCATCGTACGACCTTGGGGAGGCTGCTGACGCGCACCAGCGCCTGGAAGCCGGACATGTGTTGGGCAAAATTGTCTTGCGGATTCGGTAGCCGCGTCGCAGCCTGGGAAGGATTTGCGCGGGAGTCATCGCTAATTCTTACTCATGCCGCGGTGATGAGTGACCGCTTTACAAAAACAACTGATCTGCGCCGCCTCTGCACGATATGAGGGATGGCTCTATCCGATCTTCAGCGTAACTGCTTTAAACCGACCGGATTCGTCTTATCAATCCAACGGCATACAGCTTGCCATCCTCCATTACCTAGAGGGAGAAATGACAATGAGAACAATTAACTACAAGGGCAGAATCGGAGGAGCTATCTTAGCTTTGTTTTTAGTGACGGGAATCGGAATCATGTCGAGCATGACGGCTCAAGCACAGGATCGTAATAACGGTCAGTGGCAGCGCCATGAGCGCAATCGTAATGAAGGTCAAGATCAGAACCGAGATTGGCGGCGGAACGGTAATCGTAACCAGAATGTGGACCAAAACCGCGCTCGCCGTTATGATCGCTATGATCGTAATAACGGTTATGACAACAACGGCAGCTATGACCGCAACAGACGTTACGGCAACAACGGCGGCTACAACAACAACCAGATTGGGTCGAACCAGGGATACCAGGCCGGCTTAAACACTGGCGCCAGTGATGCTCAACGTGGACAGAGCTACAGCCCACAGCGGTCACACTACTACAGGGATGCCTCCTCGCAGTCTTTTCGAAACGGTTTCGTGCAGGGCTATGACGCAGGTTTTCGGCAGTATGGTGGTTACAACAACAACGGTGGCTACGGAAGGGGAAATACCGGTGGAATCGGTGGTATCCTGGGGGGAATTCTTGGCCGACCTTGAATCAGCTACAATAGGAAACATCTAACAGACTTCAAGATGCCGCGATTGCTCGTCGCGGCATTTTCTTCTTATCTTTGATGAAGCTATTTTAAGTAAATACCATGTTCGCCAATGGAGCGTTCTCATAGACAAAAAACGCCCATACAACTTTGACAAACCTCTGAGAGACGATATTAGAACACCGCTCTTGTAACTTGCGGCGGATGTTATAATCGCGACTTCCTTTCGGTTTTGAAGACGAAGCAGTTTAATGATCAATTCGTCCAAGTTTGTTCCAAGTCCCTTTCAATAAGTAATGCTGGAGAACATCAAAAAAATGCGTCGGACGGTATTGCTCGCAGCTTTGGTTCTGATTGGCTTTTTCACCGGCAAGGCGCAGTCACCGTCTGCGCGTTTTTCAGTCTTGGGAGTGGTCCAGGATCAGACTGGAGCTGCTATTCTCGGAGCGCGTGTTGAATTGGGCGCGACGAGCAAGCCCGCTGGACAGTCCACGACTACCGATCAGGCGGGAAGGTTTGCATTCAAGCGGGTTACTCCCGGCCAGTATCATCTTCAAGTGTCTTATCAAGGATTCGAGTCGACAACGCTCGAGGTGACTGTTGGTTCCCAATCTCCGGCGCCTCTCCAAGTGGTGATGGCAATCGCTAGCTTGCGTCAGGAAACAACCATAACCAGCGAGCCCGCAAAAATCAGCACGGAAGCTAGCGATAACAAAGATACCGTCGCGATGAGCGAGCAATCGCTGAGTAACTTACCGGTGTTCGATCAGGACTACATCGGTGCTATGTCGCGATTTCTCGATCCCGGTAGTGTCGGTACGAGTGGAGTCAGCCTCGTGGTCAACGGAATGGAGGTCAACAACCTTGGAGTCTCTCCTTCAGCAATCAAAGAGATCAAGATCAATCAAGATCCATATTCGGCGGAATATCAGCGCCCAGGTCGTGGTCGCATCGAAGTGACTACGAAGCCTGGTTCGCCTGAATATCACGGGACTTTGAACTTCATCTTTCGCGACGCCCATCTCAACGCTCGCGACCCATTTGCACTCAAACGCCCGCCCGAGCAGCGGCGTATCTATGAAGGTTATCTAACTGGGCCGGTGCGCCGCAGTAAGAAGACTTCGTTTCTGCTTTCAGTGAGTCGTAAAGAAGAGGATCTCCAATCACTAGTCGTTGCTGAAGGAGCTGCGGGAGCAATCAGGGCAAATGTTCCTGCGCCCTCGCGTACCTTGCTGGTTGCCGGTCAGATTTCTCACGCGCTCAGCGACACTAATTCGTTTTCCATTCGCGAATCATTGCTCGTCGAGAGTGTGAATAATCAGAATGTTGGCGGGACCACTCTCGCAGAAGCCGGTGTTAACTCTCGCAACATAGAACAGGAGATCACCTATAGCCAGCAAACCGTGCTTTCACCAAAGCTGGTCAATAACTTTCGTCTGTTGCTCGGCGTTGAAAAGCAATCCGCCGAAAGCGTCACGCGTGATGGCGGGATCGTGGTGCTTGACGCTTTTACCGGTGGCGGAGCGCAAATCGACTATCTGCGCACGGAATATCATGCACAGTTAATGGAGATCCTTTCATATTCCTCTGGCAAGCATTTGATCAAAGGTGGCATTAACGTTCCTGACCTGAGCCGTCGGGGTTTCGACAACAACAACAACTCTGCCGGCACGTTCTATTTCTCCAGTCTAGAGGAGTACGGGCAGGGCCGTCCTTTTTCATTCCTGCAGCAACAGGGGAACGGGCACATCGTTTTTCTCGAAAAGGTGATTGGGTTGTTTGCCCAGGATGAATACCACCCCCGCCAGAATCTAATGCTCTCGCTCGGGTTACGCTATGACTGGCAGAATTACTTTCATGACAACAATAATTTTGCGCCGCGCTTCTCATTTGCTTATGCTCCAGGTAACAGTAAGAAGACGGTCTTGCGTGGCGGCGCCGGAGTCTTCTACGATCGTTCCGGCGCTCGGCCGATTCAGGACATTCTGCTATTCAATGGATCGAGACTCCGACAATATCTACTCGTGAACCCTGCCTATCCTAATCCATTGGGCGCCAACGGAACCCTTACCTCTCAACCTGTCAGTGTGACGCGCTTGGAACCGAACATCAACATTCCGATCGTCGTCCAGTATAGCTTCAGCCTGGAACGTCAGCTCCAAAAGTCAACTACACTCGCAATTACTTATCAAGGTTCGCGCGGACTGGATCAATTTCGTTCGCGCAACATCAACGCGCCCTTGCCTCCTGATTACTCGGCGCGAGCTGATTCCTCAATCGGCGTACTCCGAGAGATTGAATCGGCGGGACGAAGGGTCAGTAACTCTTTGGAGGTAACCTTGCGAGGTAACGTGACACGCTTCTTCAACGGGATGGCGCAATATCGCCTATCATCGGCCCACGACAACACGAGCGGCATCACTTACTTTCCGCCCAACGCTTATGATCTTTCCGGCGAGTGGAGCCGCTCCGATTTTGATCGCCGCCATCGCTTTGAGATGCTCGGAACAATCAACCCCGGCAAACTCTTCAACCTTGGTATCTCTATGTCGCTTTATTCGGGACAGCCTTACACGCTAACTTCGGGCCTCGATCAGTTTCACACCGGCACAGCTAACGCGCGCCCGGCTGGGGTTCCCAGAAATAGTTTGCAGGGCCCGGCTTACGCCGATCTCGATCTGCGTTGGTCGCGAGATTTTTCTATACGCAAAGGCAAGAACAAAGACGAAGGTGTGAAGGCGACTTTGGCGGTGGATGCTTTCAATGTCCTGAACGAAGTAAATTACAGCAGTTTTATCGGCAACCTCAGTTCACCTTTCTTCGGCCGAGCCATTACCGCGCAACCGTCACGAAGACTGCAATTCTCTTTTCGGGTACGGTTTTAGCAGATATGAATTTAGGGCATCATAAACGTCAAACGGTGGTCCATCGCTTTAGTGCCGACTGCGTGCGTTCTCTGGTATTCATCCACGAGTCTCAGGAAGTCGGCCCACATTCGCTGCTCGTCAACATCCGTGATCCAGGTGACTGTCTGATCCGTCTTGAGTTGCTCGAAAGTCATATCGTCACGCAGTCTTGGCCGCGGTAGCGTATGTTGCGTTGTCATTCCCAGGGTGTAGGCGAGTGTAATGTCATCCCAAATCACCCACGGCTTAGAAAAGTCGTTCACCCTGAGAGGCTTCACTACGCGGAAATACCAAGCTTGATATTCCTCCCAGAGCCAAGCGCCGATTGCGCCTCGCTTCGCTAACATTTCCCGCGCCTGATCGAAGGTGAGCGAAAGGCTGGCGCGGCAGACTTTGCCGGGTCCGACGACCAGGGGCACGTTTGAGTCGAGGATCGCCTGCACTGCGTACACGTCGTTGGCGATGTTGAACTCGTTGCCATCTTGCTCATCCGCAAAACCCATCTGGATGACACGAACCCGTTCGACGATGGTGGGATCGGTGAGGATTGCCGATGCCACGTCCGTGCCAGCGCCGATCATCAGCACCGTCAGCCGATTGTTTTTCGAGAAGCTTCGCGAGGTCTGAATAAGAAAGGTGACGGCCGGGCTTGGGCGGGGTGTCTTTGCGTTCTCCAGTGGCAGACTTCCGCCTTCAACGAGCGGAGGATGCGCGCTCATTCCCAGACGGTTCTCTACTATGTCAACGAGGATGCGATAAGACGTATGACCGGCAGGTGCGGTGATGGTTGGAGCATGTGCCGACATCACGCCAAGCACATCGAACCGGGGTTGAAGCAGCAAATAGGTGATGGCCCATTGGTCGTCGATCTCATTGCCGACATCGGTTGATAGGACCACGGGGATTCTGGCGTCGGCATGCTGCCCCCCGAACATCACGCCAGCGGAAACCATCGAGAGCAGAGTCAAACGAATCAGATGTCTCAACGGTCGCATGTTTCCTCCGTCAGCGTTGGTTGCTGTCTGATTGCGCTAGCTCACAAAGTCGCATTATAAC
>WNFR01000499.1_pt1 | contig 48334 bp, 32 predicted proteins | sample 5400221 | NCBI WGS metagenome assembly WNFR01 (sample SAMN13153357, study PRJNA577476) | soil metagenome | isolation source: 40 cm soil under Madrone tree | place: USA:California | collected 2016-06-14 | reverse complement strand
CAGCAGTGACGCCGCCCACTCGACCTTCTCCTTGTGCAATTCTTTTTTTACGTTCTGGGCCTTCAGTGGAAATGCGATGTTGTTGTAAACGGTGAGATGCGGATACAACGCGTAGCTCTGGAAGACCATGGCGATCCGGCGTTCCCTGGGGCTCAAATCATTCACCACCCGCCCGCCAATCAGAATCTCGCCGGCCGTGGGTTCTTCCAGGCCGGCGATCATGCGCAACAGAGTGGTCTTACCGGAGCCGGATGGGCCGAGAAACACCAGGAACTCGCCTTCGCGAGTTTCCAGGGTTACGTCGTTTACTGCTCCGAGCTCTCCTTCTTTGAAAACTTTTGTCAGATTCCGTGTTTCAACAACAGGCATCAAGCCCCCGCCTTATTTCCATCGTGCAAAGATGCGCTTGTACTCGTCTTCGGCTGCCTTGGCCGCATTCTCCGGAGATTCATCGCCTCTTGCGACTTTGGCGAACATTGTGGGAATGATCCAGGTCTTGAAGGCCTCATCAATCGCGGCGGAAGCGTATCCCGGATAGCCGACGTTCGTGGCCCAATCAAGCACGTTGCCCAACACCTTGTACTTGTCCGGAGGGTTCGCCCGTGAATCATTGGAAATTTCCTGCTTCAGGTTCGGGACGAGGCTTGGGAAGCACGGAAAATTATAAAACTGGCCGGCGATGAAGCCGTCGTGGAATGCATCCATGTAGTCGATTAGGAACTGCTGTGCGCCTTCCTTGTTGTCCGCGAACTCCCAGATGACGTAGCAATCCATTACGTGCTCGGCGGCGATACGGCGCACCGGCCCCTTGAGCGCCTGGCTGATCATGATCTTGCTGTCGATGGGTAGATGCTCCCTTTCGGACTGGCGCGTAATGGAAATAGCATTCGCCACAAAAGAAACGCGGCCGGCGAGCATGGCCTGATTGTTTGACGGGGGAGTCCAGGTAAACACTTCAGGGGTTTCAGATTCCTGATAGAGAGCCTTCATATACTTCAGGGCTTCGATGGTCTCCTTGGAATTAATGGTCACGTGGCCATCCTCGTCCTGCTCCGCACCGCCGAACGACCAGAGAAGAGCGCGCATGGCCATACTGGTATCCAGTTCTTGGGATAGCCCTAGACCGCATGGATGGCCGCTCGCATCGCGGATCTTTTTGGCGCCAGTGCGAAGATCGTCATACGTATCGGGCCCATTCGGAAAGCCCGCCTGCGTCCACCAATCCTTGTGCCAGTTGCCCGGATCTGGAGTGTAGGCATCGGAAAACGCAAAATATTTCTTCGTTTTCGGATTGTATGTGGACTTGTGCGCCAGATCGATCTTTTTGCCGTGTCTCTTTTCAACTTCCTGGTAGACGTGCGTCATGTCGATGGTTTGCTTTTCGTAGGCCGCCGGTGGAGAGAGAAACATGAAGAGGTCGTGCCCCTTCTTGGCCGAGGCCTCGGACGCCGCTTTCGCGGAGATATCGACCAGGTTGATGTGGTCAACGATGACGTTGGTGTCATGTTTCTGTCCCCATTGTTTGCAAAATGCTCCGTCGAACCAGGTGTCATAAGCGGGGACGAAGTGGCTCCACTGGAGAATCTTCAGTGTCTTCTGCTGCGCCTGCGCCTTCTCCGGGAAAAGAAAAGCCGTGCTGAGTCCCGCTGCTGCCACCGCTCCGGTGCCCGCGAACTTAACGAATTCCCGTCGAGACACGCCCTGGTTGTTCTTTTGCGTCATCGCGGTATTCCTCCTTCGAATTAACGTTTCACTGCATTCCCCCAATTGCAGTTACCGATTCCGATAAACGACATCTTCAAGATTCTCTTATTCGACAGATCCAAACTGCTTCACGTCCTCCGGCCCTTCCTTCGTTACCACGGGTCCTTTCCCTTGAACCTGCACGCGGATCTGTTCGACGATATCCATATTCGCCAGCGTCGTGATGTCGCCGACATTCATATTGTTGGAAATCGCGGCGAGGACGCGTCGCATGAGCTTGCCTGAGCGAGTCTTGGGCATGTCGGGCACAATGCGGACTGCTTTCGGCCGGGCAATCTTGCCGATCATCGTCTCGATCGTGCGAATCACCTTCTCCGTAATCTCCTCGGCACTGGCAGTGACTCCCGGTTTGAGTGAAATGTAGATCTCCGGCATGCGCCCCTTAATTTCGTCCACAACGGGTACGACGGCGGCTTCAGCTATCTCCGGGATCGCCAGGCAGGCCGATTCGAGCTCTTTCGTGCCTAGCCGGTGGCCCGCCACATTGATCACATCGTCCACGCGTCCAAGGATTCGGAAATAACCATCTTTAGCGAGCAGTGCGCCGTCTCCAGCAAAATAGGGCCAGTCGTGCCAGTCTTTGCTTTCCGGATTCTTGCAGTATTTCTGATAATACTGGCGCACGAAACGTTCCCGATCTCCCCAAATGGTCTGGATAATCCCCGGCCATGGATTCCGGATACAGATATTCCCTGCCCTCGCAGATCCGGCGGGCAACTCTTGTCCCATCTCGTCGTAAATGATCGGGTATATGCCCAGCACACCCGGCCCCGCGCTGCCCGGCTTCATCGGATCGAGGGCAGGCTTCGTGCTGCAGAGAAAACCGCCGGTTTCCGTTTGCCACCAGGTGTCCACAATCACGGCTTCGCGCTTTCCGACGACATCGTAATACCATCGCCAGACTTCCGGCTCGATTGGCTCGCCGACAGTAGTCATATGCTTGAAATGGTAGTTGTACTCTTTCGGCACTTCGGGTCCTGTTTTTCTCAACATGCGGATGGCCGTCGGCGACGTGTGGGCGCGAGTGGACCATAGACAATATAAGAATGTCCCGTGATCCATCCGATGTCCGCCATGCACCAATAGACATCCTCGGGGTGCAAGTCCTGGAAATATTTCGTCGTGCCGGCCACGTACGCAAGATAGCCGCCAGTCCGATGCTGGCATCCCTTCGGCTTGCCGGTGGATCCGCTCGTGTACATTAAGAAAAGAGGGGCTTCGGCGTCCATCGAGACGGGCTCGACCTTTTCGCCGCGGAAATCCTTTAAAATTTCGTCTACGAGAAAGTCACGCCCTTCGACCATGGCTGTAGCGGAACCGTAACGTCCGGGGTAGCGGCACCACACGAGCACTTTATCGATGTTATGCCCTTCTCGTTTGGCGGCTTCGACGGCGATATCTGCGGAAGCCTTGTGATCGATCAGTTTGCCGCTGCGATAGTAACTGTCGGCATAAATCAACACCCGGCTGTCCGAATCTGCCGCGCGAAGTCCGCAGGCTTCTCCGCTGAATCCGCCGAACACAACCGAGTGGATTATGCCTAATCGGGCACAGGCCAGCATGGTGATGGGCAGCTCCGGAATCATCGGCATGTGGATGGTGACGCGATCACCGGTCTTTAATCCGGCAAAATCGCGAAGGAGCGCCGCGAAGTCGTTCACGCGGCTATAAAGCTCCTGATATGTGATTGCTACCGGGGCTTCTTCTTCCGGCTCCGCCACAAAGACCAAAGCTGCCTTATTCTTATATTTTTCCAGATGGCGATCGACGCAGTTGTAGCAAGCATTCAGCTTTCCGCCGGCAAACCACTTCCAGAAAGGCGGGTCGTTCGTATCGAGAACGGTTTTCCAGCGCTGATACCAGGTGAGGAGTTCGGCGTACTCTTCGAAGCAGTCAGGGAAATTCTTTTCGCTGAACCGCTCCACCGCCGATCTATCTTTCAAATAGGCTTGAGCGACGAACTTTGGGGAGGGCTGGTAACTTTCCTCCTCTTTCCAATGCACGGCAATTTGCGCTTCGTTAACTTCGGGGTTTCTTTCCTTGGCATCGGCCACCGCTGCGGCTCCTTAAAGGAAGGACTAATGAATAAGAGCAAACGCTCTTCAATCGGCCGGACTCGCTTTCGGTTCTTCTCGTCCGCCCACCTCGTCCCAGATTTTCACGCCATACGTCTCCTTCAATAAGACGCTGCCCACAATAAAGGTCATGGACGCCACCATGATCGGGTAGTAGAGCCCCGCGTAGATGTTGCCCGTCGCAGCGCACCAGGAAAGCGCGATGAGCGGCAGCATCCCGCCGAAAACGCCGTTGCCGATGTGGTAAGGCAACGAGAGTGACGTGTACCTGACGCGGGCGGGAAAGGCCTCGACCAGATACGCGGCAATGGGCCCGTACACCATGCACACCCAGATCACCTGGACGAATATCAAGAACACCAACATGGGCTGGTTGGGATTCGTGGCCTCTTGGGCTGGGGCCAGCGTCCCTGCGGCGTCGGTGGACATTGGCGTCAAGCTGATGGCATTGGTAACCTTGTTGCGAGTTGACCGAACCGTGACCACGTTATTCCCGGCGGCGCTCTCCATGGCATGGTAAATCGGGAAATAGGTAATCACGGCCAGCAGGCATCCTGCCATTATGATCTTCTTGCGCCCGATCTTGTCGGACAATGCCCCGAAGACGGTGAAAAACGGCATCCCAATCAACAAGGCGATAGCCATGATGATGTTGGCCGTGCGTGGGTTCACTTTCAAAATGGACTGCATGTAGAACAGCGCGAAAAACTGCCCCGTGTACCACACCACGCCCTGGCCAGCCGTCGCGCCGAACAGAGAGATCAACACTTGCTTGAGGTTAACCCACTTGGTGAACGCGTCCTTGAGCGGCTGGATCGAGGCCTTACCCGCGCTCTTTATCTGCGAAAAGATGGGCGACTCCTTCAACTTCAGGCGGATGTACAGCGAAATCGCCACGAGGAAGATGGAGATCAGGAACGGAACGCGCCAGCCCCAAGCCGAGAACTCTTCTTTACTCATCGACGCTTGCGTGCCCAGAATGACGAGCAGGGAGACAAACAGTCCGAGCGTGGCGGTAATTTGAATGAAGCTCGTGTAGAAGCCTCGTTTACCGTCAGGGGAGTGCTCACCCACGTACACGGCCGCCCCTCCATACTCGCCGCCCAGCGCCAATCCTTGCAGGACGCGGATTGCGATGAGAATGACCGGGGCAAACCAACCCGCCGTAGCGTAGGTGGGCATCAAGCCGATGAGCGCTGTGGAGCCGCCCATCACCGACAGCGTCACGATGAACGCGTACTTGCGGCCAATCAGGTCGCCAATGCGCCCAAAAAATATCGCTCCGAATGGCCGGACCAGGAAGCCCACTGCGAAAGTCGCCAGGTAAGCAATATAGGCAAACGTATCGTTTCCGGGTGGATAGAACTTCGCCGACAGAACCGCCGCCAGGCTCCCGAAAATGTAGAAGTCATACCATTCGATCATCGTGCCTACCGACGATGCCACGATGACTAGAGGCAGACTGTAGGTATGCTGACCACCTGCTCCCCCATAAACTTCCGCTCGAGTGGCCATGCTCTCAACCCTCCTCGGGTATAAGGGGTAGGAACTTACCGCATTCTTACCCGCTATTCAACTGCTATTTTGGCAAAGTGGCTCCTGCCGGATATCCGGGAAACGGAACCCCAGGAGCCACGGTTGTCGGCGGTCTAGTTAAAACGTGAACACCGGCCCGAACTCGTTGCGCCAGTCATGCGCCTGAGTTACTTTCTTTCCTTCAAAGAGCTTGGAGTCCTTCCTGGCGGCGCGGGTCACGATGTAGCTGGTTTCATTTATGAATGACACCCACTTATTCAGTTTGTAAGTGAGCGCCGCGGTATCGAGGTCAGTGCGAGCCAATCCGTTTCCGTGTCTTGCATCGGCAGCCTTCGCCCGGTCCGTACCATATTGCAAGTGCAATACCCATCCCGAATTGCGGCCCTCGGGATCGGCGTGAAAGATCCGTGAGAGTGGGAAACTCAATTCCGAGAATCCGCCCACGCCTCCAATGGGCTGGAGGTTAGCGGAGAGAACGGGAGTGCCCTGACAATCGATGGTGGCGGGAGGCTGGCCGGTAGTGGTTCCGCCTGCGCAGCCGAACAAGATGGGCCGTCCGCTGAAGGAAACACCGTTCCCCACTTCGAACAAGCCGTGCAGGTTGGAAAACACGTCGTTGAACTGGCCGCCGAAGAAGAAACGCATGTCATTGCCTTTGTAAAACTTAGCGTCGAACGTCACCCAGGGAGTGGGCAATTGAATCTCGGTCGTCCAGATGTTCTGAGGATTACCGGCCTGAGTGCCCCGGGGAAACAACTCCTCCAGATTGCATATGCCCGACGATGTAGTGCAATTGGAAGCATTAAGGATCGTGTTGGCGGTTGTGAACCCGACATTCGGCACACTGGGGTTCGAGAAAGGTGTGCAGGGTAAAACGACGCAAGTTGTAAGGGCCTGCGCCGCATGGGGGATGATTTCATTCATTCGCGCATGGTGCCCGCTGACGATAAATTGTGCTGGCGCCACTCCCTTCCAGCTATGTGAAAGCGGGAACTGGAAGACGACCCGGCCCTCTACGCCCGGCTGGTTCGATTCCGCGCCCGCCCGGTCTCCAAAACGCGCACGCTGTTCATCAGTAAGTGCCGCCGACCCCGCTATCGGCAGCACGATGGCTACTTCGGGTTGGATCTTCAAATCGCCTGTGTGAAATTGTACGCCGGTCTTGAACTGCGGCATGCGCTCCCACAACGAACCCATTCCCAGGCCCAGCCCGGTGGTCTCGAACAGGTTCGGCAAGGTGGTAGAAAGGAGCGACCAATCCTGGCCAAATTGTGCGAACCAGGGGAGGGTTCCACCGAGTTTGTCGTCAAGCCGCATATAGGCGAGTCGAATGGAGAACTGGCTGGAACGCACACCGCTGATGTTCCGGTTGTTGACATTGGTGTAGTCGCCTTCAAAGTCGCCCTCGACCTTAGCAGTGACCGCGAGGTTCGAGTCTTTCGGAACCCATTCGAAATTGCTGCCAATGCGGAAGCTGCGAGCCTTGATATGAAATTGAGAGTCCCCGGTGGGCCCTGTATCGCCGCCGAGTAAAAGTGGAAGCGGGAAGTCGTTGCCGCCGAAAGTAGCCCCGCCGCTCGATGCTGTGTCTTCAACGGCTGTCGCCTTAAAGAAACCGTAGGGCTTGAGGTTCGCGCCGCTGCCTAACTTGATATCGGGAATCAGCCCGCCTTGCTTCGGAGCATCAATTGGCAAGACGCGCAATGGCGCCACTGCGGGGATCACGACGGGTTCTTTGGGTCCCTGCGGCGCCGGATAGCCCGCAGTGCTCTGTTCCACATACACTGGCGAAGCGGCGGTACTCGCGCTAAGGACCGCAGGGACAAGCTGGGCACGTGAATCGCCTCCGGTCGCAGCCGGCACAACCGACGCTTCGAAAGTCTCTTGGTAATCTGTCTGGGTGATCAGGCCTTTCGACAGGAGTAGCTGGGCAAGCCGATGATCGGCTTCGCTGGGGGATGAGGCCTGGTTCATCATGGCCACCTCTTGGGCGGTCAAAATCCCCTTGGACTGGAGCAACCGAACGAGCGAGCTAGTGGTTGCTTGATGATTCTCCTGCTGAGCCGCGGTCGATATGGCCAGGAAAACCGCACAAATCATTAACACCAACAAAGATCCTATTCTTTTCATTGAATGAGCCTCCACGGTGGATTTTGAAACCCCAAGCCGGTGTAGACAGGGCAGGCACCCTCACTTCCCCTCGAGATACATTTCAGTCCGGCCTTAAATACTCCCGCTACGGCTGAAAGTCAAGGGCCTTCCACAAGAGGCCTTCCACACGAGCGCCCCATAGGGCAAGTGGTGGGCGACCGACCGAGAAAGAAATTTGATCACACCCGAATGATCATGACCTCGGTTGCTTTAATTAAAGCTGCCGCAGTCTGGCCCGGTTTGAGTCGCATTTCACGGGCGGAGGTGGTGGCGGTGATGATAGACGTAATCTGCTGTTCACCAATCGAAATCTTTACTTCAGCCATCAGTCCGCTGATGCGCACACTATCGATCCGCCCAACCAGCTGATTCCGTCCGCTGACACATATAACGATCGCAGAAGTGAAGACCTGCGCTCGTAGCCCACAAAGAAGCCCACAAAACTCTTGACCTGGGGTGATCTTCAATGACTTACGGTGTCGTCCGTGCGTTCCAAGTCATTGTAAACACTTAATAGCTAAGCCCTGAAAAAACTGGCGTCGGCGGTTCAACTTCGTCCTGGCCACCATACTCTCAATCACCATTTTGTTGTTCGTCATGCAGGTCAATATGGTATAACTGTTATACTCATGCGGTTTCACTTTGATGAGCGGAAGAGCGGGCGGTTAAGAGTAAACCCGAAAAGAGGCATCGGATTCGAAGAGGCGCAGGAAGTTTTTTCGCACCCATACTACCTTGACCAGCGCACGGATTGGCCCGAACAGTACCGGGCGATCGGCTGGGTGGGGGAGCAGTTGTATACCGTCATTTTCGAAGTGAGAGAGGACGAAGAAGGAGAGTACTACCACCTCGTCACTCTCTGGAAGGCCACCAAGCAGGAGCAGCAACTCTATGGAGAACACTCGTAAAAGTCGGAAACCAGTGTCGGCAGAAGTCATCGCCCGCCTTGCGGACGAAGGGAGGCCGCCAAAGAGTTGAACATCAGTCGACAAGCGGTGATCAAGACGCTGATACGCCAAGCGCTCGATCAGCAGTATCTGGCACGAGGGAGCCGCGCCTCTCCAAAGCGAAGGTAGAATTTTTATGGCAGTTGGCCTCGCTGAAGGTGGCCATCAGAGACTAGAGGCGAACTGAAAGACGTTCCCGTCGCCTCAGCGTAGTTTTGTCCGGGCCAAGTGGTCACAACGCCCTCTCCGGGGCGCGGCCAGAAATACGCCTCGACCGTAGCTGGGGAAGATGCTCAGGACATCGAGATTCGAGATAGACGCAATCCCCATGACACCCCTTTATTGCCTGTTCAACGCGACGCACAAGCGCCGACAGTCCAGAAAGAACCAGACAAGCAAGTTTCTGCTCACCCCGAGGGAAACTGATTGTTGTTTTTCCTATATATGATTCAATGCCCCATCACTGATTTCACCTACGGTGCAATCTTGAGAATGAAAGTGTCTTGATGGAATGCACCTCCACAGCTTCCCACACAGGCACCCAGAATCTGGTTGACGATCGGAAAATCTGCCGATTGCGTGAAACCCGTCAAATAGGCATTGCCAGCCGCGTCCACGGCAATCCCTTGCCCCTCGTCAGTATCGCTGCCACCGATCAAAGTTGAGTAGACCAACGCGCTACGGGCAGCGCTTACGTTGACCACAAAGACTTTCGCAGCGGTGGTCTTGCCGCAAGTTCCTAGGCAGGCACCTTTGATTGGGTGCACGCTCGGAAAGTTCGGCGACTTCGTGAAGCCGGTCACATAGACATTTCCCAGAGTGTCCACAGCTATGCCTGTACCCTCATCGTCATGGTCACCGCCAAGCAAGCTGGAGTATGCCGCGGCGCTGCCCTCATTGTTGATCTTGATGACGAAAGCATCGCCGAGACCTTTTCCGCAACCCCTCAGGCAAGCCTTCTTAATTGGGTTGACCTGCGGGAAGTCAGTTGATTCTGTTGAACCCGTGAGATAAGCATTGCCTGAGCCGTCCACAGCAATGGCGGACCCCATATCGAAACCGCTACCGCCAAAGACACTGGAATACGCCACTGAGGTGCCTTGTGCACTGATCTTGGTGACGAAGCCGTCACTGCTACCGGTCTCGCAAGTTCCGGTGCAAATACCCACGATTTGGTTGACCCGAGGGAAGTCAGCCGATTGTGTTATACCTGACACGTAGGCGTTGCCCGCGCCGTCGGCTGCAATACCGAATGCTTCCGTGAACGCGCTACCTGCAAGGTAGCTGGAATAGATGATTGCATTCCCCGCCGCGTTTATCTCAGTGACAAAGGCGTTCTAAGGGAACGAGTTCGTTCCGCAGGTTCCAAGGCAAGCGCCCGGTATCGGGTTCACCTGTGGGAAATCCGCCGAATCTGTCGAGCCCGTCACATAAGCATCACCTGAGCCGTCCACAGCCACCGCAAAGGCACTGTCGTTATTGCTGCCCCCGAGCAAGCTGGAGTAAACTAGCGCGTCACCGGCCGCGCTGACTTTCGTTACGAAGGCATCGCCGGCTCCTGTACCGCAGGTTCCCACACAGGCACCCGGAATTGGGTTAACCCGGGGAAAGTCTGAGGAACTCGTGGAACCGCTCAGATAAGCATTTCCCAAACCGTCGACGGCGATACCAAAGCCTTCGTCAAGAGTGCTCCCGCCTATGAGACTCGAATAGACTAGAGCGGTGCCGGCGGCGTTGATTTTTGTAAGGTAAACGGTCTCGAAGCTAGTGCTGCAAGTTCCTTGACAGGCACTGGGAATCTGATTGACCACCGGAAAATCGAACGCTCCCGTTGTCCCGGACACATAAACATTTCCTGCCGCGTCAGCTGCAATGATGGCATTGAGTACACCACTGCTCCCACCCAGACGAGTAGCGTACGTCAGCACTGGGTCGATAATTACAGCCTTAGTCGTGTCGTATGGCGCCAATCGAATTCCCACCTGGCCGTCAGATCTCACGCACATAGCGGGCATCTACCAATTGTCTGCCTCCAACTCTCGTTTTGTGACTCGTCGTCAACTGGTACGCGGTGGGTTTGTGTAAGCGAACCTCGCTACGATTGAGGGACACCAGCAGATCGCCACTTTGGGCGATTCTCAATGGCGCCATACCGTCCATCCCCTGGTTTGCACCGTGACTCGTCGGTTCGAATGCCAACTTAATCAATCCCGGATCGCTCCCCGCGGCCACCACAAAGTCGTATTCGACTCGTCTCTGATTGCCGTAGTACAGGAGATCTACGCCGGGGTAGACTGCGTGATATCGGACCTTGGCATAGTTCGGTATGTCGGTAAGCCATCTGTTCGGGTCATTGCCTATGAAGTAGTTGCTCTTGCCAGGGAGTTCCTCCGCACCAGAAATTGTGGCCGCAGTATTGGCACCCACCAATCGCATTCTCATAATGGTTGGGTTTTCAGGGTCGGCACTCCTGTCGCTTTTGCCATGTGGCGCAGGTAAAGCAAGTACCGCCTCATCGGAAGTAAGGAAAAGGGTGTACCCCGGCCCACGTGACAGGAATCTCACGCGCGAGTCGGCTTGGCCGGTGTTTGCCTCAAAGCTCAGCGGCAAGTTGCCATAGGCTTCGACAGCACGTGCTGCCATCTGCTTCGACATTGAGGGAAGGTCACCCTTCATTGCCGCTGCGCGGATACTCTGCGCGAAGACAGAGCCGACGCCAAGCAGGGCAGTTACAAACATGCAAACTAAACCGCGAACGCGCATCATCCGTTTCATCGTCTTGACTCCTTAGATGTTCTTCCGGTTCGACTGTCGGAATTGGTTATCAATGACAAGGTGTGGGCTAGCTTAGCTAGCGCAGTGGCGCACGAGGCAAAACACTACAACATCGACGGGATGAACTTGTCAGTGATTTGTAAACTTATTGCACAGAAATCGTCGACCGCCATCCATGATCAGGGCGTGAGCAAGGCGGTGATCATGGGTGGCGTGCCTCCATTCTTGCTGAAGACCGAGGACAACCCCGAAGGCGTGAACGGGAGCGTGTTCGAAGGCATCAAGAAGGCTGTGGCAGCCGACCGCTACGCCTTCTTCACGGAGTTCTACAAGAACTTCTACAACACCGATCAGCTTTTGGGTAAGCGGGTCAGCGAAGAGGTCGTGAAAGCCAGTTGGCAAGGTTAGCCGGCAATTCGCTCGGAATCCGCCGAACGTGAAACCCAACGCCAGGAGTTCGACTCACTTTATGCCGCGGCTTCCAATGGTTGATCCTTTGCTCCCATAATCAGAAGCCACAAGAGTAACGCGGGCTCGCCGATGGTTAGCGGGATGTCGGCAATCTGGCTCACAACATGTTGGTAACTCGGCAGAAGCAACGACGTAAGACTATCCGCCAGGTAGCCGAAACATGCAGCGATCAGCAGGACACCCAAGATGCGGGGGAGAAAACCCGATTTAAATACGAGAATCCCGAAGGGGAAAAGCCACAGGCCCCAAAAGATCCCGGCGACACCAAATCCCTCTTCATGCAAATTAAGGAATTGCATGGCCAGGGCTTGCCGTTGCGGTTGGTCGAATACTGACAGGAAATCCGCACCGCGCAAAAGCGCCAGGGCAGCGATCTCGTTCAGCACATTCACGAACATAATGGGAATTTGGAGTAGACCCAGGATCACCATAAGTGCAGCATGCGTCTTGTTCACTGGGGCGAGTAATCGGTAAAGAACCAAGAGCAGGAAGACAAACTCGGCCGCGCAAGTCAGTTCTGAGACGATGCCGAGGCGGAAAAGCCTCTCGGAAGCGAGAATGTTGTTGGTGGTTGCAGCCGCGTTACCAGAAACGATCAGCCTGCTGGGGACATAGATGATGCTGAAGAAGCCGGTCACCCCGTTTACTAGGTACAGCAGGCCCGCGATCCTTGCTGTCTTTTTGGTTGAGTTCATACATTCCCTCCTTTTGCTCATGACTCTCGTCTGAGCTAGGGCCCTTGGCTGCAACCTGCTCTACCATGTCACGCCCGGGCCGATACAGCTTCGGTCTTAATGTTGGCCATTTCAATTTTCCGAAAATGTTGGATTCTCCCGAGTCTTCTCATCCCCTAAAGGGCCACGAAGCCACGTGCCATTGGCACGAGCCAAAAGCCAACACCGGTTCCTCCCGTATAAAGTTAGTGCTTTTTCGGAAGTGTCTTTTGCCGCGTGGACCGGCCACCCCGATCAGAACGAGACCGCGGGCGCCGTTTCCGTATCCCAATCGGATTGCAAAACGGCCCAAGCCGGCGAGAGCAATCCAATCTACTGTCAGTCCCCAGAAGCATTGGCAGGACGACACCGCCCGCGCGAATTGTTAACAGGTTGTCCTTTCCATGTCATAATTGGCATCGCTCGGTCGGCAAGGTAGCTTACGGAGACCAGTTTCGTGTGCCTGCCATGTTTCAAGAACAGCTCCAGTCTGCTCTAACGGCGTCGAACAGCCCAGTACATGAACATGGGTTAACGGCAGCACAGCGGATTTTGGTGATTGAGGACGACGGCGCAACCCACAGAGTTTTGAAGCGGCTCTTCGAACCCGAAGGATACGCTGTCGACCTGGCAAAGGATGGAACTTCGGGTCTGGAACTCTTTCGCAAGATGCGACCGTCTGCCGTTGTCCTCGATCTGAGGTTGCCGGACATTTCGGGGCAAGAAGTCTGCCAACAAATCAGGCAGGTTGCTCTCCGATTGCCAATTATTGTCCTCAGCGCAAAGTCGGAAGTGGAGGACAAAGTCCTACTCCTACGATTGGGTGCCGATGATTACGTGACCAAGCCATTCAGCCCAAGGGAATTGCTCGCCCGTGTCCGGGTAGCTCTGAGACGGGTTGATCGAGGATCGGCGCAAGCCGCTGAGGGAAATGTTTTTCGTTTTGATGATGTCATCGTGAACATTCCGGACGCGGAAGTGACCCGCGGCGGTTGCTCAGTTTTGCTCACAGGAATGGAATTCAAGATCCTGGAGTTCATGACAAGAAATTCGCAACGAGTCATCTCTCGGGAAGAGCTTCTGAAGAAGGTGTTCGGTTACCAGAGCTGTCCTTCTACTCGAACCGTAGATAACCACATCCTCAGGCTGCGGCAGAAATTGGAGAAGGACTCGTCGGATCCTGTTCATTTTCGAACTGTACACTGTGTTGGTTACAAGTTCGTTCCTTAGATTCGTAGCTACGAAGCAAGCTGAATGCCGTAATCGGGATGGCAGCATCGACTGCCGTCCGGGGGGCGAGCCTACGAGCGCAGTGATGCCCTGACTTCGCCGCTTGAATGGCGCCCGCGATGTAGAGTCAACGATCAGGTGCAACTGGAAATAATCATAGCTCAGATGTTCCAAAAGCCGCTCCAGTCTGCGGTAGACAATCTCTCCCAAGCCAGTGCCTGAACCTAGGGTAATGCCTGCGGCGCGAATCCTGGTAATTGAGGATGGCAGCACAGTTCGACGGGCCTTGAAAAGGCTCTTCGAATCAGAAGGATACAGTGTGGATCTGGCCGCTGATCGAATCTCCGGGATGAAACACCTTCGTAAGACGGCGCCCCTCTGCGATACTCCTCGACTTGGCTTACCGGAGCACGAAATCTGCCAGAAAATCATCCAAGTTGCTCCCAGGTTGCCAATCATTGTCCTTAGTGCAAAGACAGACTTCGTAGAAAAGGCCCCGCCCTTGGAAATGGGTGACAACAATGTAGCAGGGCACTTTCGAGCCATGTTGCTGCCTGACTCTCTGCGGCAAACAAATAACAATCTCTTTACACTCCTGTGACAGCTGGCGGGCGACGGTTCCTTATACTCATCGGTTGGCAACTGGTTTTGTCTTAGAGGGAGAAAAACCAAATGTTCGCCATGAGGGAAGTGAATCCAAAAATACAAGTTGAATTCAACAAGCTCTGTGAGTGGATGGTGGGCACGGCCCCAATCCAGCAGAGAGCCCTGCTCGTACTCACACCGACTTGACGAAGGAGGAGTGCGATGACGCAGGAAGAGATCCGGATGTCGGAAGCCGGCACACGCAAGAAGCATTGGAAGCGTTGGGGCCCATATCTCAGCGAGCGTGCATGGGGCACGGTGCGCGAGGATTACAGCGCGTATGGGAGCGCCTGGGAGTACTTGCCTCATGACCATGCCCGTTCGCGCGCCTACCGATGGAACGAAGACGGCCTGGCGGGGATCAGTGATCGGCGGCAGACGATCTGCTTTTCACTGGCCCTTTGGAACGAGCGTGATCCCATCTTGAAAGAACGCCTTTTCGGATTGACGGGGAACGAGGGGAACCACGGCGAGGACGTGAAGGAATACTACTTCTACCTCGACAGCACACCCACCCACTCCTACATGAAGTATCTTTACAAGTATCCGCAGTCGGAGTTCCCTTACGCGAAGTTGGTGGAAGGGAGCCGGCGCCGGGACAGACATGACCCGGAGTACGAACTGCTGGATACGGGTGTGTTCAACGATAACCGCTACTTCGACGTAATCGTGGAATACGCCAAGGCTGACACCGAGGACATTCTGATCAAGATCACGGTCACGAATCGTGGACCGGTGGCCGCTAATCTTCGCCTTCTGCCGACAGTTTGGTTCCGAAACACATGGTCGTGGGGAGGCTGCAAACGGCGGCCGGAGTTGCACGAGATACGCCCGGCTCCGTACCCCGTCATCGAATTGAACCATTCTCTGCCCGGCAACCGCTGGCTCCATTGCGAAGCCTCTCCGGAATTGCTTTTCACCGAGAACGAAACCAATTACCGGCGACTCTTTGGAATGGAGAATGGAAAGCCGTACGTGAAGGACAGCATTAACGACTATGTGCTGCACGGCCGTGAGGATGCTGTTAATCCGCGGCATGCCGGCACCAAAGCGGCAGCTCATTACAGGCGCACGGTCGGTGCCCGCGAGACGGTAGTCGTACGGATGCGTCTGGCCGATTCCGACTTCAAGGGGAAGACTGCGTTTGACGGCTTCGATTGGACGTTCACATTGCGCCAGCGGGAAGCGGACGAGTTCTACGCAACCGTGATTCCCCAAGGCTTGTCGACGGATGCACAGAGTGTAATGCGCCAGGGCTTTGCCGGCATGCTGTGGTCCAAACAGTTCTATCACTACGTGGTCAAGGAATGGTTGCAGGGTGACGCGGGCAATCCTCCTCCTCCCGAGGAGCGCCGGCGGGGGCGCAACCACAACTGGACTCATTTGCACAATTCGGATGTTATTTCCATGCCCGATAAATGGGAATACCCCTGGTATGCCGCCTGGGACCTCGCGTTTCACTGCATTCCGCTGGCCCTTGTGGACTCAGAATTTGCTAAGGAACAGCTGATGCTGATGCTGCGGGAGTGGTACATGCACCCGAACGGACAGATTCCGGCTTATGAGTGGGCCCTGGGGGATGTGAATCCTCCGGTGCACGCATGGGCGGCGTGGCGGGTGTACAAAATCGAGAAAAAGCGGCAGGGCAAAGGCGATCGTGCTTTCTTACAGCGGGTGTTTCACAAGCTGATGTTGAATTTCACCTGGTGGGTCAATCGCAAGGACGCCGAAGGTAGGAACATTTTCCAGGGCGGATTTCTTGGCCTCGACAACATCGGCTTGTTCGACCGCAGTGCGCCGCTGCCTACCGGCGGCTACATCGAACAATCTGACGGTACCAGTTGGATGGCGATGTATACGCTCAACATGCTCACCATCGCACTGGAGCTGGCAAAAGAAGACCCTTGCTTCGAAGACATTGCCAGCAAGTTCTGGGAGCACTTCATCCGCATCGCTCACGCCATGAGCCATCGTGGCGAAGACAGCATGGGGCTATGGGATGAAGAAGACGGTTTCTTCTACGATGTGTTGAGGCTGCCGGATGGTTCGCAGCTCCCAATGAAGACGCGGTCCATGGTGGGGTTGATCCCTCTGTTCGCCGTGCAAACGCTGGAGCCGGACGTGCTCGACCGGTTGCCGGACTTCAAGCGACGTCTGGAATGGTTCATTGATAACCGTCCCGAGCTCACGAAGGACCTGGCTACCATGCGCACGGAGGGGATGGGCGAACGGAGACTATTGTCCATCGCCGGCCAAGATCAACTTCGGCGAATCCTCAAGTACGTGCTGGACGAGCGGGAATTTCTGTCACCTTACGGCATCCGGGCGCTTTCCAAGCGTCACGGTGAACAGCCCTTCTGCCTGGCGGTCCACGGCAGCAACCACTGCATCTCTTATGACCCCGGGGAGTCCACGACTGGGCTGTTTGGGGGAAATTCCAATTGGCGGGGGCCCATCTGGTTCCCACTGAACTATCTGCTGATCGAGTCTCTTCAGAAGTTTCATCACTATCTGGGCGATGCTTTCAAGGTCGAATTTCCCACCGGATCGGGGGAGATGATGTCCTTGTGGGAAGTTGCGGACGAACTGTCGCGCCGGATGACAAGCATTTTCCTTCGCGATGAGAACGGCCGCCGACCGTTGTTCGGAAACATGGAGAAGTTTCAGACGGACCCGGATTGGCAGAACTTATTGCTGTTTCACGAATACTTTCACGGTGATTCCGGAGCGGGAGTGGGGGCTAATCATCAGACAGGCTGGACGGGCTTAGTCATCAAATTGATGCAGCAAAGTGGCGAGCGGGCGAGGAGAAAGGATCGGTCCCTGCAATTGACGGCTTGAACGGGCGAGCGGCTCTTTTGAGAGGACTTGTCGAACGTGCAGGTCGGCGCTTAAAACTCGATCCGGAGTGAAAACTGCAATCTTCTCTGTGTTGCTCCTGAGGCTAGCGAAGGAATGATGCCGCCGCCCGCGCAATCCACGCAAGTAATGGGAATTCCCAGATTGACCTTGTTGAACGCGTTAATCGCATCAGCTCGGAAACGCAAAGCAGAGTGTTCCGTGATACGGACCACCTTAGCCATGCCGATGTCGCTTTGGAAAAAGCCGGGCCCAGTGAAGGAATTACGGCCAACATTTCCGATCTGTCCTGCACCGGGGCGCTGCCACGGACCGGTCGGTGGCCCCGGAATCGGCTGGCCGTTGGGATCGACGCCACAAAGTCTTGGGTTGAGCGGTGCGCAGTCCACACCGGGCAGGGCTACACCTCCAGTGGTTGCGAAGTATTGCTCCCGAGTACCGGAGACTTGGACGGGTCCAACGCGATTCGGGCGGCAGGGGTCGCCGGGATCAGTGTCGGCGGCGCAATTGCCCTGGACGTAAGACGGGGTGAAAGGAAGCCCGCTCTGCCAAACTGTAATCGCACTGATTGTCCATCCACCGAAAAAGCGGTCGGCAACTGGTCCGATTCCACCCAGCCATGCTTTGCCGCGCCCTATGGGCAAGTCCCAGATATTGGTCATCACAAGTCGGTGCCGGATGTCGAAACTGGCGGGACCGTATCCTATTCGCGGGTTCACAGCAAAGTAGTTATTATCGTAGTCGAGCCCCTTGGACCAGGTGTAATGAGCCATGAACGAATATCCCAGGGTAAAGCTCTTTTGCAATTTCGCCTGGAGAGAGTTGTAGTTGTCCCTAGCATTGTTGCCGAAATACAGCACCTGGACAACATTGGGATCAAGGCCGTAAAAACTTCTCCCTGCGGGCGTTGTGAGACACCAATTGCCTGGGAAAACACCCCGCTGACCAAACTTGCAATTACTGTAATCCGGGCGCGGCGCTGGCGCGATGAGACCTTGCAGTGATGCTTGATTCAGGTTGTAATACGTGGCGGCGGTGCCACCACGCCCAGTGATACTGCTTGCGTCGGTGAAGACCTGAGTGCCTCTGTTGCCCACGTATGCAAGCTCAAAGTACAAATGGGAAGTAACTTCGTGCTGCACCGTAAGATTCCAGGAGTCGACCGTGGGAACGCGAACGTGGGGGGGCAGAGCATAGAGCACGATTCCGCTACCCGGTATCGGTGGATACCCATTAGGATTCCCAATATTCGCTGTGACGAGATCCAGCAGGGAAAAATGTGAACCGGAGGGGAAGAAAAACTGCGGCGGACCCTGGGCCAAATTGAAGAAATTCGTGACGTTCTGGTCCACTGTTACCGGGGGATTCTGGGTAGCGGCAATGCCGAAGAGGTCTCCCGCATAACCAGCATCAAAGCTCCGCCCGTAACCTGCGCGAACGACAGTGTTGGGATTGATCAGGTACGCAATTCCAAGCCTGGGTGCGAAGTTGGTCAGATTCCCGGTAACGCCGCCTGCCGTGTTGGTCGCCGGTGGCCCGCTGAAATAGGTTGTTCCCGGGTCGTGGTTGCTGAGGTTCGGTACCAGGAATCCACCCGCGCCGGTCACCGTTTGAGGGAAGTAGATTTCCCATCGTAAACCGTAGTTCAGGGTGAGACGCGGGTTGATCCGCCAGGTATCTTGTCCATAAAAGCCGAATCTCTTCTGGTGTTCGCCAGCACCCACAACCGACGGGCTGCTGAAGGATCTTTGAAACGAGGTCACGTCTCCTATCAAAAAAGTCGCCAAGCCCAATCCGGTCACGTTAGGCGCGAAACTGAAGAATCCGGTCGGCGGCCTATCGCTTTGCAAGCGGTAGTTCTGCAAATAACGGAGATCCGCCCCCCATTTGATAATGTGCTGGCCTGAGCTCCGGGTCCAGTTGTTGACAAACTGAAACTGCTGTTCCCGTTCGCGCAAAGGACAGGCGCAAGAGTTGGCAATGAGCGAATATCCTAGGCGGAGATAATCGCCTCCGAAGCCGGAGGAGGAGAAAAGCCCTGACTGGGCGGGAATTTCGAAATCAGGCAGGCCCGTGGCGAAGGGATCGCCGGTGTCGGCGGCAAAAATGTTGGGTATTCCGATCGCGGGAGTTTGCCCGAAGTCCTGAGCGTTGAGGTTCAGGCGGTAACGGAGAAAACCGAAGCGGAAATCGGTCAACAGTTTCGGACTCAGCGAATAGGTAAACCCGGTGGAGAGACCCTGGTTGCGAGTTTGCGCGATGCCGGCGAATCCGGAAGGGTTGACGCCGATGCCGCCCGCGTCCGTGCCAAACGCCGGCGTCCCGTCGTCGCGGAAGTTGCCAAAGCTATAGCGACCGAACAGCCGGAGACGCGAGCTCGCACTATAGTCGGTCCGAACATCGAACTGGTCGCCTCGGAACACTTCCTGTCCCGATGCCAGATAGTTATCGCAAATGACCGGATCGGGGCAGCTGGGATCGGTCATGGTGGAAGCGTGGTTGGGCATAGGTAAAAACGCGAGGAGCGCGGCGGCTTGGCTCGAAACAAAATGGTCAAGGTCTGGGTTGCCGTTGTTTGGGTTGTTTGGGATCTGGTAGTTCGAAAACGGGCTACCCTCTTTATCGGTCAGGGTACCAAAAATGACGCCGCTATATTCGGATAAATCGCAGCTACCGCTTGCAGGAGGGCCAAGGCAGGTGCTTCGCACGGTTTGCGTTGGCACGCTCAGCAACACGTTCGCCCGTTGGGAAGATCGCGTCCCCTGGTAGTCGCCGAAGATGAACAGCTTGTTCTTTACAATCGGTCCGCCGCTCGAACCGCCAAATATGTTGTATTTGCTGGGAGGAACGCCCGCAGGAGCAAACAGGTTCTGCGATTGTCCAAAGCCGGTGCGCCGAAACCCAAATGCATCTCCGTGCCAGGAATTGCTTCCGCTCCTGGTCTGGATCGTGACCACACCGGCAGTCGCCTGTCCGAATTCGGCGTTGTAGCCCTGGGTTGTCACCTTCATCTCTCCCGCGGAATCCAGTGTGGGATTAATCACCACCATGCCCTCCAGCGGATCGCGATCTTCGGCGCCGTCCAGTTGAAACGCGCTACCGCTGAAATGCTGCCCGTTAATGTTGACCGGCTGTCCACCCTGTGGATTCTCTTTGGGGAATATGAAGAGCTGTCCGCGAGCCGCTCCCGGCACCAGTAACTGCAACGCCGTCAGATTGCGGTCCGGCAAGGGGAGATCGTTGACCGCGCGCGCATCGAAGAGGGTGGATACATCGGTTCGATCGAGTTTCAGGACGCTGGCTCCAGCGTCAGACTTCTTCGCAAGCGTGTTGGGGTCGCCCGGCTGCAGGGTCGCATTGACCGAGCTTGTCGAATCCGCGCTGACCGCGACGGTGCCCTGCACGCTCTTGAAGCCTTCGGCTCGCACTTCGATCTGGTAAAGATCCGCGGACAAGTTAGCGATAGTGATGTAACCTTTGGCGTCGCTCTCGGTCCGTACCCGGGCGTCGGTGGCGACTGAGGTGAGGGTGACGGATGCGCCGGAAACCGGCGCACCGGCGGCGCTGACCAAACGTCCCGAAACCTGCCCATACACGGACTGCGCGTTTAGGGGCGATGTAAGGAATACCATCGCAAGGGCCAGAAGCGGTCCAATGATTCGGCGCGCGGCGTTCATGATTCCTCCCACAAAGGCGAGAGTCACAGCTCAAGTGGACGGAAAAGCGAGTCTTGCGGGGAAAAGCGAGCAACCCAATGTTCAGTGGATCGGAGCTTATCGTTTTAGATCAAAGCAGGGGAGTTGTCAATGAAAGCTACCGGAGGAGTCGGTCGCGCGGTACACTTCACCTGTTCCCGCCTACATCCGGCGGCGCGAGAATTTTGTAGCGACCGGGTGTGGTGCCAGAGGCTAGAGTCATCCGTGCGCGCAACTATAGTCCCTGCATAGCGTGTAGCAGCGGGCGGCCTCGGCTCCGGGCGGATGGTCGGCAATCCGAAGACTATGCGGTGGTTGGCGTAACATCCCCATTAGACTAATGGCCGAGTTGTTGGTGCAAACGCTGATAACATCAACAAGCCAAATCCCAGCGTCCAAAGTCTGGAGAGCGATATCTAGCGCTCGGATTAGGATACCGACGCCGCCATCGAGTAACTATGGTGCGCCGGTTCTTGTGAAATGGCGCTATAATCGGCTCAGTTTTTCGCCCCTCCCGTGTGTCCATGGACAATGCCCCTGGGGTTTTGATCGCAAACCAGAGAGTTCAGCGCTCAGTGCCCGCACCTCGTCTCAGGCTGCTGATCGAACTAGAACCGGGCCATCGTGTATTCTTCCGCAATCTGGCGGACTTGCTGCTGTCGCGGCGAGTCCCGCCGATCCCTATCACCTCACGGCCAGTACCTTTCTGGGGTGACGTTTTTGTCCCCTCCGGCGCCCGCTGGTCCCCGTTCATGGAATCAATGCTATGCCATTTGCTGATAGTAATTTTGTTCGTATGGAGCCAATCCAGAGTATGGGTGCCGGCAAAACGGTTCCCGCAGCGAGAAGCGCTCAACAGGTCTATCACCTACGATCCACCTACTCAGTCCTTTCCAGCAGCTGAGGGCAGAGCGTCGAGCGTTCGGGCGCGGTCGCGGGTGACACATGCATCGCCACAACAATCGGCACATCAACCGGCGATGCCAGTGACGCCGCAGCAAAAACCGCGCATCGTCACACCACCTGACATTAAGCAGGCCACCGCCAAGCTGCCGAATTTCCTGGGTTCCCATCCGGTTACACCTATGATGCCATTCTCAGCCGCCATGGGCCCGCAGCGGAACGCCTTGACGGGACCGTCTGGGGTGGTGGCCCCGCCGCCCGAAGTTGACCAAGACGTTGACCAAGCTTCAGTTCGCCGTATGGCTCTGCCTCAAACTTCTGCGGTTGGTCCTGCGCCCGAGCTTGTGGGGCCTTCCGCAGGGCGGTCTAGAAAGGCGCCCGACACGGGTGGTTTGCGAGTTGTGCCGCCACCCCCATCAATTCAGAACGTAGGCAACTCGGATAGAGCTGGACGGTTGAGTTCGTTGTCCGGCACGGGACCAAATGTCGTACCCCCACCCCCGCCGATTCAGGGTGCGGGCAATGCTGGAGATGCATGGTTGGGTTCGATGGCTGGTGCGGGTCCGCAAGTGGTACCGCCGCCCTCTTCAGTTCAGGACGCAAGCAACTTTGCTCGAACTGGGCGCATGGAGAGGCCGTCTCCCATGGGTTTACAAGTGGTACCGCCACCTCCTTCAGTTCAGGGTTCAGGCGGCTCCGCTGGAGGTACGAGGTTGGGTTCGCTTTCCCGTGCGGGTTCGGAAGTCGTGCCGCCACCTCCGTCAGTTGAGGAGGCGGGCAACTCTGGCGCGGGTGGACGCTTAGGCTCGCTGTCCAGAGGTGGCTCACCGATCGTGCCGCCTCCCCCGTCAGTTGAGGATGCGGGCAACTCTGGCGCAGGTCGACGGGTAGGCTCGTTGTCCGAGAGTGGCTTACAGATCGTGCCGCCTCCCCCGTCAGTCAAGGGTGCAGGCAACTCTGGCGCGAGTGGACCGGCAAAGACAATGAATCCCGATCCGGTCGTCGCCTCTTCGCCCACGCCGGCCCTCAACAACGGAAACAAATCTACCGTCGAAGAGTTGCCTCTCGGTTCGATTGGGCTGGTGTTTGCCGCGCCTGGGACCTCCTATTTTTCCAATTTCGAAGTCTTCGTCGCCAAGAGACGGGTCGGCAAGGACCGACTGCAACTCATAAAGCTGGTTTATGAATTTCTTCCCTATCAACGGCGGCTGTCCGAATATGATCTCAACAACCTGCCGCCGCGGGTAATCAAGCTACGCGTAACACCAGATCCGAGCTGTGACGAGTCGTTGGGGCAGATAATACAGTCTCACACCGACCCACCCCCTTCAGCCAGAGATTACCCCAAACTCCCCGAAGCGTTGCGTTCCTCCGACCTAAACGCGGTGCTGGCCTGTTATCGCATCACCGCAGACGATTTCCAGAAGGCGATGTCGCGAACCCACTAAGCTGACGTAGGCATTTTCTATTGAATCCGCTTTGTGCTTGCGACGGAGCGTAATCGTCTGTGATCCTGCCCACTTGTGGCGACAAATCGCGATTACACAAACAACGCGGTCGAGAGCTGCAGTCGCGGAACCGTTCGAAAGTTGGCCAGATCCTCCGTGGGCGCGGAAATGGCATCAGGGACGCTTTTGTCGTGGAATCTGGGGGCAATTTCGGCCTATGCGGTTGCGGATGGCACACCGTCGGGAGTGCTCCCGCTAAAAATCGCTTCACAGTGTCGCGAACAGGCGGGACGGGTGTACAATGTTGCCGTTTTCGAGATCAAAAAGGAAATTCAGATTCAAATCGGCCCGGTTCTATGGAGCGGAGGTGGAGTTACCGTTCAACGCCGGGGCCGGGCGGAAGCTACATTGCGAGAACGGCGGCGAGATAGCACGCTATTTTCCCCCGCACGCCTCGATCTGGCTAGTCCTGGCCCAATTCCCACCTCTTCCTCTGCTGCTGGAAGACCCCAAAGGGGATCTGGCTGAACTTTTGCTCCCTCTAGGACTGGTACTTGCCCGGTGAATAAGCTCGGCAAATACGAACTCATTCAGGAGTTGGGTCGCGGAGCTATGGGCATTGTCTATCGCGCGCGCGATCCCATTATCAATCGACTGGTGGCACTCAAGACCATCATCAAAGGCGTAGCTCAAGATCCTGACTTGCTCCAGCGGTTTTACCGCGAGGCGCAGTCTGCCGGCGGGTTGCAACATCCCAACATCGTTACGATCTATGACATGGGTGAAGAGGCCGGCACGCCTTACATTGCCATGGAATTAGTCGAGGGTGAAAGCCTGGAACAACTAATTGCTCGGCGGCCCCCCCTCCCGCTTTCCTTGAAGCTGACGTACGCGATTCAGGCGTGTCGGGCATTTGATTACGCGCACAAGCGTGGAATCATTCATCGCGATATCAAGCCCGGCAATATGATGATCAGCAAGGAAGGCACAGTCAAGGTCGTCGACTTCGGCATCGCACGGGTTTTGCAATCTTCCAAAACCCAGACCGGAATGCTCATTGGAACTTTTGCCTACATGGCTCCTGAACAGTATCACGGCGAGCATGCTGACGAACGTTCTGACCTCTGGTCTTTCGGTGTTCTCCTCTACGAACTGGTTTGCTACCAGAGGCCATTCAAGGGAGACTCTCCCGCCAATCTCATGCACAGTATTTGTGACCAGGTTCCGGCCTCTCTGCGCGAGGCGGCGGCCGATTGCCCTCCTGAACTGGCCACGGTTTTATGCAGAGTCTTAGAGAAGTTCCCGGCGGACCGGTATCAGACCATGGAGGATCTGCTGCTCGAACTGGATCCGATTTGCAAGAATCTTCAATCCGCAACCGTGGCAAAGCTGGTCGAGCAGAGTCAGGACCTGGTCGAACAGGGAGACTATCCCCAAGCCCGCGACATCCTTCGTCAGGCGCTCCAAGTTGAATCGACCAATACCCAGGCTCGTAACTTGCTGGACAAAGTCAACACCGAACTTAGACGCATAATGATCCGACCGAAGGCACAAGAGTTGGTGGAAAAGGGTCACGCCCTTCTCGAAGATGGGCGAATTCAGGAAGCAAGGGAGGAGGTGGAAAGTGCGCTGCGACTGGACCCCAGCTTCGAGGCCGCTCAAGAGTTGCAACGACGTTTGCAGCAGGCGTTGGATCGCTCCCAGTTAGTATCCCAATACCTGGAAGCCACTAAATTACGCCTTGCGGAGGGGTTGCCCGAAGAGGCTGAGCACCTTCTCTCCAAAGTGCTGGAGCTCGAACCCTCCAACAAGGTAGCCAAAGTATTGCAGGAACGGGTAATAAAGGAAAAAGCGGAGCGCGAGCGACGTATACGGTTGCTCGACACGATGCAACAAGCGCGCAGTTTGTGGACGCTGCAAAAGTATACGGACTGCATTCAGCTTCTGAGCGAATTACAGCGCGAGTTTCCTCATGAGGAAGAAATTCTCCGGCTACTGGAAACCGCGCGCGAAGAGCAGGCCGAACAGGTCCGACGTCAAAGTTTGGAAAAAGCGCGCAGTCTGCTCGTGGGTGGGCGGCACGAGGAATGCACTGCGTTGATCATCGAGATCCAAAAACAGTTCCCCAATGACGACGAGATTGCCCTCCTCTTGGACGAGGTCCATCAAGATCAAGCGAATCAGCGGAGATTGCAGGGTCTGGGAGAGGCGCGCAGACTCCTGGCTGGCCGGCGGTGTGAAGAGTGCATTTTGCTGCTGACGCGCATTCAGAAGGAATTCCCAGCGGACACCGACATCGCGAATTTGCTGCACGCCGCCCGTGAGGTGGAGGTAAGCCAACGCCGCCAGCAACACCTGGCCAAAGCTGGCAAGCTCCTGGCCGCACGCCGCTACGAAGAATGCAATTTGTTATTGGCGGAGTTGCGAAAGCAGTTTCCCCAGGATGAGGAAATTACCAACCTGATTAGCGCGCTTCGCGATGAGGAGTCGGAGCGACGCAAGTTACACGCCCTGGCGGAGGCTCGGAATCTGCTGGCCGCTCGCCACTATGACGAATCCATCGCCCTGCTGGCCAAACTTCAGCGGGAGTATCCCGAGGATGACGAAGTTGCCCGGCTTGTCGCGACCGTGCGATCCGATCAGGCGGAGCAGCACAAGCTGCAAGTTCTGACCGCCGCTCGAAATCTTCTGGCGCAACGCAGCTACGACGAGTGCATTAACCTAGTTACCGATCTGCAGAAGAGCTTTCCCGAGGAAGGTGAGATCAAGAGATTGCTCGACACCGCGAGCCGCAAGCAAACCGAGCAGCAAAGGCAAGCAAAGCTGGCAGAGGCCAGAGCGTTCCTGGCCGCGGGGCGATTGGCGGACGCCCAAGCCTTGTTGGAGTCGCTCCAGAGCGCCGCCCCCCCAGACCCGTCGGTGCAAAAACTGTTGGCGCTGGTTCAGGGCGAACAGGAAAAGCAGGGTAAGACAGAACGGCTGATGCGGGAATGGAAAGTTCTTAAGGAACTGGTCGACGAGAAAAAGTATCCGGAGGTGATAGCGCGGGCAGAAAAACTCCTGATTGACTTTCCCAAAGACGCGGACCTGGCTCGATTGATCGAGTTTTCCCGTGCCCAACAAACCCAGGTTGATCGCGAACTGCTTCTAAGCAAAGCGTGCGAGAAAATTAAAGCTCTTTCCGCCGCTAACCGTTTTCAGGATGCGATGCAAGCTGCCCAGGAGGCCCTGAAGGTTTTCCCCGGCAACCAGGATCTGTCGCTTCTTCAGGAACAAGCAGAGCTACAAGATCGGAAGCTTCAAACTCGCAAGGCCATTGAGCAGCGAATTCGTGACATCAAGGTCAAAATCAACCGCGAGAAATTCAGCGAAGCGATCGAACTCGCGAGGCAGACGCTGGTCACTCTTGGCCCCGATCCGGGAGTCACCCAGTTGTTGAGTTCGGCTGAGGTGGAATTTGAGGCCCGGGAGAATAAGAGGAAACAGGAGAAAGAGCTTTCGTCTATTCGGCTATTAGTAGAGAGCGGAAAACTCGACAAGGCGTCGGAGGCGCTGCAACACGCGGTCGAGACCCAGGCCCTGGAGAGATTCGACCCCCGAGTCGGACGCGTGTCCGATGAAATCGATATTGCCAGGAACCGGTCGAGCGCGCCTGCAGCGCCGGGGCCAGAGCCGAAACCGCCAGGACCGGGATTCTCGAAAGAATACGCGTGGCAGGTGTGGACACCATCTTCTGTTCCTCCCGGTGTAGCCGAACCGTATACCCAGACCCAGAGCGCACCCGCGCAAGCCTCCGCCTACCCGCACGTGGTTTCTGGCCCGCCGGCGGATTCGCCGCCACCGACTGTTTTTGAAGTCCCAGTGCCGCAGGAGGTCGAACCGGGGATGCCTGGCGCCGCTCCGCCTCCGGCCGACACTTCGGCTCGTACTGTTATCAATAAGCCGGTTGCGGCGTCTTCCATCCCGCCCGCTCGACCCGCCATCGCCAAATTTCGACCGCGCCCGTCGACCGCCCCTCGCACTGCGGTTGTCCCACCGCAACGCGGAGAAATCCCACTTTGGCGGCAACCGGCAGTACTGGCCATCGCTGCAATTGTGCTGGTCCTGATCATCTGGGCGGGGGTGCATTTCCTTTCGGTAAACCCACAAAAAAAGGAGGGGCCGATTGCTCCGCCAAAACACGCGGCGGTTCAGCCACAGCCCACTCCGCTGGAATTGCAGATCAAAGCCATGGACGCAGCTGATAAGAGTCGTGCGGCCGGCGACCTGGCGGGGGCATCGCGGGCCCTGCAGGAAGGGGCCTCGCTGAATGGCCCATTGAACGGAAGGATTCAGAAGCAAATGGATGCAATTCAAGCAGAGATGAAGGATGAAAGGCTCGGCAAACTTCGGCAACAGGAAGAACAGTTGTGGCAGAGCGCGAAAAGTGAAATTGACCGCGGACAGTTCCCGACTGCAGAAACTTATCTCAACCAGATCCTTACATTGCCGGATGGAGGGCTAAGAAAGGACGACGCCAGGAAATATCTGGATCAGGTTATCCCACAGCGCAAAGACGAGGAAACCGCATTCGCTCAGGCAAAGCGGGAGCTTCGGAAGAAGGATCAAGAGAGTCTCAAACGAGCGGCGGTCCTGCTCGACCGGGTCATTCGATTCGAAGGCCCAAGAAAATCAGAGGCCATGCAATTGCGGCAAACTCTGCGGAGCGATCTGATCACGCTGCAAAAGCAGGAGCGCGATCAACAAATTGCGAGCCTCGAGGCTGGTGTGCGGCAGGACGCGAAGGGAGGAGATTTCTCTTCCGCTCGTCAAAAGATGAATCAAATTAGAGAAGCTGGTGGCGATTCGACCGCTCTTTCTGCGGAAATTGATCAGGCTGAGGCAGCGGAAAAAATACGGCGGCAATACGAGACCAATTATCTGCAAACGGTGCAGAAGTACAACCAAGCCCTGGCTGCAACTGACAAGAGTGGCCTGGAGGCCGCACGGGCCAGTTTCCTGTCGATCGCCCAGGGCGGCGGGTCCCACGCGAACGATGCGAGTACCTACCTAAGCGAAATCAAGAGCAGGCTCACGCCTCCACCCTCCAGTAAGGCAGCAGATAAGGCTGCAGATGAAACTGCGATTCGGGATGTAATTAACCGGTACGAGGAGGCCTTCCAGCAGCGGAGTATAGATGCTCTGCACGCGATCTGGCCAGGAATTGATAGAAACAAATATGACAAACTCAAGAACACTTTTGATCGCGACATCGCGCTACATGTGCAGGTCCAGATTGAGGTTCGCAGCATGCGCGTTCAAATTAGCCCGGATGGGCAACGGGCCACCATTGAGGCCTTGCTATTTCAGAAACACACACCCGAGGGTGGAGCGCCAAAAAGCCGCGAAGATCAGGCCGTGTTTCATCTAAGCAAAACAAATGGAATTTGGGTCATTAGCAAAGTTCAGTGAGTCGATATTTCTCTACGACCGTCAAAAAGAAGAGCTTGACAACGCAACGACTAGATATAGACTTCCCGCTTTAGGGCCCGGTCCGACTTCACAGGAGGAATCAGGAGGCCTCGATGTTCCGACTAACCATTCTGATGTCTGTGTGGACATCATTATTATTGACCACGACTGCTGCGTCCGCCCAGGTATGCCCGCTGGACGGCACCACGAGCAGAAAGCTGGTTTGCCTGATTCCTCAGGTATATGGTCCTTTTGGTTTCGGTTTCGGTCCGAACCAGGATCCGAAGACATCGGTGCTGTACACTGGCGATCACCACGCAGCTCACTTCGACACCGACTTCCTGGCCACTTTCGCTCCAATTAATCAGGCGGTTGGGATACAAGTCTCACAGCTGCCCATCGCTTCGCCTTCCTCTGGCATCACATTCACCTTTGACAGAGTCACCAAGCTTGAGACGCCTGCAACTGATGAGAGCCTTGGCCCCATACTTGGTGAGCGTGCCGGCACGATCGGGCGGAAGAGATTGTTTGTGGGCCTCAGTTATCAAGACTTCAATTTCAGCACCATCGACGGAAAGGACATAAAGAACATTCCAACTGTCCTTCAACATCAGCCGTTTCCTGCGCAGCCCCCGCAAATACCGGCATGTCCGGACCCGACGGCCTTAGCGGGAACAAAATACAATGGTGACCCATGCTTCGTTCGCGACTATATACAAACGGCGAACGATATCCACCTCAGGGTGCACCAATATACGATTTACGTAACCTACGGCATCACACGGCATCTCGATTTCTCGGCTGCGATTCCGATTTTGAATGTGCAGATGAAAGTCACATCGAACGCCACGATTGTGCCGAATTCCGCGGCGCCAGCGGCGGTCGGTGCTCCCGGCAATGTCTGGCATAGTTTCAATACCCAAAATCCCGTACTCGCGTCTCAATGCGGCTCGACAGTGCCTTGCCTGCAAGCCTCGTTTTCCGATTCTGGCAGTGCTACAGGGATCAGCGATGTGGTTCTTCGCGGAAAATACACGGTGTACCAAGGGGAACGAGCGGGCTTTGCCGTCGGAATGGACGTCCGCCTGCCTAGCGGCGATGAAACGAACTTCTTAGGCTCTGGCGCCGTGGGCGTTAAGCCATTCGGCGTTTTCTCCTACAAAGCCCGCATTTCGCCGCATGCCGAGGTGGGCTACGAAGTAAACGGCGGCTCCACACTCGCCGGCAACAACCTCGTTCCGTCCGGTTCGGCGACGGTGGCCAAAGGCTCACTTCCCAATCGATTCCTATACATTGTGGGAGCTGACGTTGTGATCACCAAACGCCTGACGGGAGCATTTGATATTTATGGACAGCGCTTGTTCAGTGCTCCGGAATTCGTTTCCCAACCCTATAAAGACTATGGAAATTGCTCAGGTGCGACGAATGATGATGCTGTGAACTGCGCCGTATATACGTCCGGAACGACTCATCCGGACGTTGCCCAGAAAACTACGGATGTCAATATCACCAACGCGTCTCTGGGCCTCAAGCTTCGCGCTTTCAGCAAACTGGTGTTCACAGGTAACGTCTTGCTGAAATTGGATGACGGTGGACTGCGCAGTAGAGCTGTGCCGCTGGTTGGAGTTTCATATAGTTTCTAGAGTCACAAAGCTCCGAAAACATCTGTGGCCGATCAAAATAGGACTCCTTTCGGCTACATCTATTGGTCGATGTTTATGCGTATAACCTGCTCCTATCACGGCAAGCAAATCGTCAAAGAGAACTCAGAGGCAGATTTCATGTTTGGCCGGGCGGAAGAAAAATTCCCCATTGGCCTTGACTTAACCCCCGACATGAAAGTATCTCGCCTGCACGGCCGAATCTGGTTTGAAGATGACGCTTGGTGGATCGAAGATCGCAGTAGTTCACGTGGCACCCGCCTGAACGATGTCGAAATCAAGGGAAGGGGCAAGCACCAGCTTCGGCTTCACGACATCATAGAAGTGGGGGACACTAAGCTGGAGATCGAGTCTCTCGAGGCTGCGTCCATTGGCGGCCAGACCAATTTTCTCGAAGTAGGGACTGCGTTAATCGCAAATGAGGGAAGCAGCAGTTTGGAAGTTGCCATCTCGCAAGTCGTGGATGCAACCGACTTCGGGGTCGCGCCGCTGGTTGCTGAGGGTGAAACTGCCCGGCGGCTGAAACTAATATGCGATCTTCCAATTCAGTTTTGTACCCAAACAAACCTGGAATCCCTCCTACCCGCCATCGTGGACCGTTTGGGCGAATTGATTCCGAAAGGTACAAGCTGGGCCGTGGTGCTCCGCGATCTCGAAACCGACGTGCTTCTGCTGAAGGCACACAACGTAATCCGTGAGCCTCACCTGAGCGAGACTCTCGCGCGACGTGCCATGACTGACCACAAGGCATTTATCTGGGAGAAAAACATCGAAGCCGACCTCAGTATGAGCATCGTACAAAACCAGATCGATGTGGGTATGTACGCTCCCCTGCTCTGGCAGGACAAGGCGTTGGGCGTGATCTGCGGTGGGGCGCTGAAAGCCGACACAAGTTTCACGGAAGAGGACCTGCTCTTATTAGTTGTGGTTGCGCAGTACGCCGCCATGGCGGTTGCTAACCACCAGTTGCAAACCAAGCTCAAACAAGAGTCTGCCGCGAAGGCAAATCTGCTACGGCAGTTCTCTCCCAAAGTGGCCGAGCGGTTGCTCACCCATCGTGGTCGTTTGCGGCTCGGCGGTGAACGCAGCGAGGTGACCGTTTTAAACGCGGACATTCGCGGCTTCACCAACTTGGCGCGCGAAATGGATGCAGGTGATGTAGTTCAGGTACTGAACGATTATTTTGCGGTTGTAGTACCGGTTCTCTTTGCTCACAACGGAACCATTGACAAATACATTGGGGACGCTATCCTCGCGGTGTTTGGGAGCCCCGAGAGTGATCCCAACCACTATCAAAACGGAGTTATGGCTGCCGTTGAGATACAAGCCGCGGTGACGAAGCTCAACGAAGTGCGTCGGCAACAAAACGAGCCTTGCCGCGAATTTGGCATCGGACTCCATTGTGGGGAAGTTGTGCATGGATTCGTGGGAACCATGGACCGAATGGAATTCACCGTGATTGGGGATGCGGTGAACCGGACCGCGCGCTACTGTGCCGCGGCCGCCGGTGGCGAAATTCTGATCAGCCCCGAAGTATATGAGCGGGTGTGGAAAGTGGCTGATACAGAGCGCATCTCAATCAAGACCAAGCACGAAGGCGATTTCTTCGCCTACCGGGTTAAATCCGTCAAGGACAGGGTTCTGGTTACCAGAAAGTAGAAGTGAGAATTCGAAGTGTCCTTAATACCAGCCGTACTAGAGTCTCCCGTCCTAGCGGCCGCTCACAATGGCGGTCTGGAGAAAGCCTTGATTCAGTTCACAAAGGAAACGTGCGGCGATCTGGATGCTGCTCTGGGGCGAGAGTGGCTTGAAACGAACGGGCTGGGAGGATTTGCGTCGTCCACGATCATTGGGCTGAATACCCGCCGGTATCACGGCTTGCTGGTGGCCGCGACGAAAGCGCCAGTCGGTCGGCTAGTCCTCTTGTCCAAGTTTGAGGAGACGCTCTTCATGGGTCAACAGGCGTTTGACATTTCGACGAACCGTTATCCGGGAGTCGTACACCCTTGCGGTTTTCGTTACCTCAAACGGTTTCGCCTAGATCCTTTCCCTGTCTTCACCTATGAAGTTGAAGGCATGGAGATAGAGAAAACCGTCTTCATGATCGACGGCGAGAACAGTACGGTGGTGCAGTACGAGCTTAAAACAAATAATCATCCTGAGGCGCCGAACGGTCTGCGCCTCGAGATCAGGCCTTTGATCGCCTTTCGTGATTACCACAGCACAACCCACGAGAACAGCGCGCTGAATCCAGGGGTGCAAGATGATCCAGGACTGGCTTCGGTCTGTCCCTATCAAGGATTGCCGACGCTTTACTTGGCGCACAACTCATACCAGCTACAGAAGACAGGCGATTGGTACCGGAACTTCAACTACGATGTCGAGCGGGAGCGCGGCCTGGATTTTGCGGAGGATCTTTTCAATCCATTTGTGCTGCGTTTTGACCTGCGCGCTAATCGTCATGCGTCGATGATTGCCTCGACAGAAGAGCGCGACGTGACCAGAGCCGCAGAATACCAGCTGGCGGAGATCGCCCGTCGCCGAAATGCGATGACTCCTTGCCCGCTTGAAGACAGCTTTGTCCAAACACTTGCGGCTGCCGCTGACCAGTACATCGTTTCCCGAGGTGACCAAAAGACGGTTATAGCGGGTTATCACTGGTTCGGCGACTGGGGTCGCGACACCATGATCGCGTTGCCGGGGCTGACGCTGCCGACCGGCAAGCACGAGGTAGCACGCAGCATTCTTCGCACTTTCGCCAAGCACGTGGACCAGGGATTGCTGCCGAATCGCTTTCCTGATGCCGGCGAGACGCCGGAGTACAACACGGTGGACGCCACGCTGTGGTTCTTCGAGGCGGCGCGGGCCTATGTCAACTACACGGGCGATTTGGAGTTCGTGCGCGACGAACTTTATCCGGTGTTTGCGGACATCATCGCGTGGCACGTTCGCGGGACGCGCTATGGAATCAAAGTTGATCCGAGCGGACTCCTTTCCTCAGGCGAGCCCGGAGTCCAATTGACCTGGATGGACGCAAAGGTGGGCGACTGGGTGGTGACGCCGCGACGAGGGAAGCCGGTGGAGATCCAGGCACTCTGGTACAACGCGCTTTGTATCATGGAAGATTTTGCGCGCCAGCTCGGCGATGACGAGGGGCAGAAACGCTACTGCAATATGGCCACGGTTGCGAGCTGGAGTTTTAACCGGCTGTTCTGGAATGAGAAAGATGGATGCCTGTACGACGTCATGAACGGCACTCCGGATCCGTCGACGCGCCCCAATCAGATTTTTGCGGTCAGCCTGCCGCACAGCATGCTTTCAATGGAGAGGGCGACAGCAGTGGTGCACAAAGTTCAGGAGCAATTGCTCACGCCGGTGGGGCTGCGGAGCCTGGCGGCGAGTGATCCGCAGTACCGCGGCCGCTATACCGGTGGTCCGACTGAGCGCGACGGCGCGTATCACCAAGGAACAGTCTGGCCGTGGCTGCTAGGCCCTTTCATCACAGCGTATGTGAAGGTGAATGGGGGCGACACCAAGGCACGCCGGCAGGCCGGAGAGTGGCTGGCTCCACTACAGGAACATCTCTCACAGGCTGGTCTCGGTCACATCGCCGAGATCTTCGAAGGTGATCCGCCACATCGTCCGTGCGGATGCATTGCACAGGCTTGGAGCGTAGCGGAAGTGTTGAGGGCATACGTGGAGGATGTGAAAGGCATCAAGCCGAAGGCGCAGGGTGAGGGCCTTCCCCGCACCGCGACGGACGCATCGTTCGGAGACCCGAGTTTTCCGCAAGTTGAAGACTCCTCCAGATCGGCGGCCCCCTCCTCGAAGACATAGTCCTTAAAACTTCGTCGCCCGCGTGGACGCGAAGAAGATTCTTGCAAGTGGATAAAAAGACAGCTATCGTTACTGGGATTTTGGGGAGTCCTGCACTGCAACAGATCTCGAACCGTAGGTTGAAACCACAGCGTAATGGCATCTCAGGAGGTCAGATGCGCCCCAGGTTGCTCCTTCTTCCCGTAGCGGTACTCGCACTGCTTCCGATTACGGTTGTTTATGCTCACGAGCGTTTTATCCGGCACGATCTCAAGTACCCGCTGCATGAGGAATATTTCGGCCGGCATGCCGGTATGTTTCTGGGCATGCAACCGGACATGTTGCGCATCGGCACCACGGCTTGCATCCTTCTGATCGTCTTCCTGTTCATTTTCTTCTTTCGCCAAAACCTTGATGTCTTTATTGAGCATCGTCTGCTGTTTCGACTACGAGGCCCGGCGCAGAGATTTCTTCATCATTTGGCAAACTATCTGACCGACAAACCTGTGACACTTCCATGGTTCCATACCGTTGGCGAATGGGCGGTGGTCCTGTTCCTGCGCAGTCCTGCTCTGGTGCTCATGTATTCAGCGACCAACGATTCGCTCGTGATGCCGAGCTATCCGCTCGAGCCGACTTCCGCGATCTATTTCAAATACATCCAGGTTGTCTTGGCGATTCTCATGCTCACCCAGACGGCTCTCCCTCTGGCCGGAGCTATGGTCGTGGGTACCTGGATTTACCTGTGGCGTTGGGGTTGGCTGGCGGTTGCGGATGCCATACCCGTCGTCACTGTTGGAGTGGTCTATCTCACCTCGCCATGGCAGTCGCACAAAATTGCCATCACCGAATTGAGTGAACAACAGGTGAAGTGGGTCCGGCTGGTGTTGGGATTTGGATTCCTCGCACTGGGATGGCTCAAGATCTACAACTATCACCTTACCGCGGGTGTGGCCGACAACTATCCAGCGGTCATGGACGATCCCATGATCCATTTCTTCGCCATGGGCACTAATCCCGCGTTTCGCCGGGAAAATTGGATCGTAGCCTTCGCGCTCGCCGAAGTGCTCAGTGGCTTCATGGTGATGATGGGAATTTTTACCCGCGTGTGGGGATCACTGATGCTTTGGGTCTTTATCAAGCTGATGATCGTGAACTTCGGTTGGGATGAGATTCCCCACATTTATCCGATTGCTGCCACCGCGGCAATCGTGTTTTCCAACAAACTCAGAACAGAGTTTTCCTTCGTAGAAAAGATCCAGCAAAAGGCAGCTCGCGAGGGACGACCATTTTTGAGGGTCGCAACTGTGGCGTTTGCCTCCGTGGCCATCGCGGTGCTGGCAGTCTTCACTCTGCTCTACGCGTTTACGTTTATTGACAGGTCACATTTCTGAATCCGAGGTGGGCAAGTCATGAAATTCGCAAGTATGAAGCAGATCATAGTTCTGACCGCGATTACTTGTGTCGGTCTGTTCGGCTTGGATTATTACAAGAATCCACAACTGTGGCACGCAAGGTCGGTGAGCACGGCAAGGCCAGGAGTGCGGCTGACCCTTTGGATGAATCACTTGTGTTGTCTTGGCTGTCTAGCCGACGTGCGCCAGGCCCTTGCCGAGATACCGGGAATCGATGTGGCCAGTGCGACTGATCCTAAGCAACTGCTCACGCAAGCAGAAGCCAACATGCAAGGAGCCTCCTTGCCAGAATACGGAAACGCAGTGGAGCTACCCATTTCAGACCTGGAGAAATTGGATCTCGTTGCCGTCGACAGGGCTCTCCGCGACAAAGGGTTTGTTGCTGGACGCATGGAATTGAGCGGCGTGGAGCATTTTCGGCTCGAGGCCCTACTGGAGCACTTATGCTGCGGTATGTGCGATCGATCCATCCAGGAGCGCATCGCCTTCTTGAAGGCCAAGGGCTCAGCGGGACAGTTTAAATGGTTAGACAGTGTAACCGTGGACCACGAAAAGAAGACGGTTGAGGCTCACGCTCGCTTCCTCGAACCCGGGAAAACAGTGGATGTCGTTGAGTTCCTCTCCGGACTTAACTATCTCGGGTACGAACCAAGTTCTCTCCGGGTTATCGCCGAGAAAAAAATGCAGCACACCAACAATGAGGGCGAGTGATCGCCTTAGTGGCGATCGGGTAGTGAGATAAAAACGCGGCGTTGATCACGAACCGATTTTTGGCCAACAAGACGCGAGAACGCCACTTTGGTCTTGACAGGATTCCCTACTGCACGCATACTCCTCGCACAAAATGGTGTGCAAAGACGCGTTTAGGGAACGCGCGGACAAATTATTACTGAGGAGGACTACCAAAATGAAAGGTCAACCTACAGCGCCGACTATGGCCAAGGCGGAGAATCAAACCGAACCAACACCTGAAATGATGGAGCAAATCCGAGCCCGAGCCCATGAACTCTTCGAACAGCGGGGAAGAGAAGAGGGCCACGACATGGACGACTGGCTGCAAGCGGAAGCCGAAGTGACTCAACAACAGCAACAACAGAAAGCCAAAACAAAGGCCGCTTAGGGTTGGCTTGCCTCGTACTTAGTTCAGAGACAGCTAAGTAAGAACGGGTTGCTCACTGTTGACGTGGAGGTGTGGCAACAGCGACCAGCGAAAGGCACAAGCAATTCCACGCCCGACTCGTCACGAGTGACTATATAAAGATCCGTTCAAGGATCTGGTGCAGCGCCGGTAAGCGCCTTTTCATTGTCAATGATTTGTGAGCTGAGAGCCCGCAAGATCGGCGGTGTGTCGAGCGGAATGCTCGGTGAGTGACAGCACGGCCTAAACGATGTCCTCGGGTTTGGCCAGCCCTCCAATCGCCAACCACTGGCCAGATTATTCCTTGCTGATTGTAAGCATATTCATGCTCAATACGAAGAGGACACACGAAACCAAGCAGAGGTTATAGGGGTAAATGCCCCGATGGACGAGGTAATGTGAACCACGTTCAGCCAAAGAGTCGTGCAGCCGCAAACGGATGGCAAAGAATGATCTTTCCCTGTGCAGGAAAGTCTTCTGACATCTTCATGGTTAGTTGCTGGCGGAAGGCTGGGCCACCCCTACCGACTCCCTATTTTCCGGCCGTAACCGTGCTGCCCTCACGAGATCCTCCCTTGAGCGGATAGTCGGCTTCTGCGAGGATCGAGGTCGCGATCCACTGCGTGTTCGCCTCCGCTGGGCAAGCTGACCAGCGCAGCATAGGTTCGTTCCCGATTCGCAGCATGCCGATGTGGGTGGACTTGTCTGCATCTTCGGAGGGATCGGCGGTGGTAAATCCAAGCGAACGCCGCAGCAACTCAATGTCGGCTGGCTTGCCCGTCAAGAACAGCCAGTCTGGTCCGGTGCCATGCATATTCGCGTACTCCTTCAGAACCTGCGACGTATCTTCTTCCGGCTTGAGGGTAATTGAGTACATGAAAATGTCGTGCCCGATACGATCATGCAAAATCTTGCGGACCCGGACGAGATTCGCGGTCATGGTAGGACAAAGCTTCTCGCAGTGGGCGTACATAAAATTGATAACCACTATCTTGTCCTTCACCAAGTCATCATAGAAGTACACCCTCTTGCCATCTTGCGTCATCAGCTCAACGTTCGGGAGATGTCGGCGCCGGATAAGCTCGCGCGGTGGGATGCGCTGGAAACCGCGCGGTGGACTGTTCGAGGGATCATGGGCTGCAAGCAGTCCGCGAGCTGAGCCGGCCACTGCGGAAGCCGATCCGGCAGCCGCTAACCAGCCTCGTCGTGTCATCCTTGACATAATTTTTACCCCCTTTGTTTTGCGTCTCGCGCTTTTTGTCTTCGCCATCCTCAGAAAAGCCTGCTGTTTTATGGCTTCGGGTTCGTGTCACCGACGTCCTGGACTCCCCATAACAACATCATGGCATGGTCTTCATGAACGGTGTTGTGGCAGTGCATGGGCCAGTCGCCGCGAAAATCGCGGAAGCGGAAGAAGAGCTCAACCGTCTCTCCGAACTGCAGGCGACACACGTCTTTCCGCGAGTGTTCTGCGTGTGTCGGTGGCGCTCCATTCCGCGTCAGGATGCGGAACTCTTCCAGATGGACGTGGATGGGATGCTGCCAGCCATGGGAGCTGTTCTGTATTATCCACCTTTCTGAGGTGTTTCTTTGGCACGTGAAACGGGTGCTGGTCTTGAAGGAGCAGTCTGCAGCCTTTCCGTTGATTAGCCACTGGCCATTGCTCCGCACGAACTCGAAGGTGCGAGTAACCCGCGGCGGCACATCAATTGGGGGCAACTGGTAGAACGACGGTCCCGTGGCTGGATCAACGCTGCCGTCGGGAACCGGAGCGCCAATTCTGAACTGCACGCAAGTGGTACCTTGGCCCGCGGGAAGGATCGTATTCGTGGGGGCGCGCCCACCGGTCTGGAGCAACCGGTTTTCGAGATTAAGGACGGTTGTTCCAAACTGGCGACCAAGATGTTTAAAGTCAATGATGATGTCGTACCGCTCCGACGGCCCCAGCCGGAAACTGGTCACTTGCACCGGTTTGGGCAACAGATTGCCGTCGTTAGCGATTACCCAAAAAGGAATCACCTGGCTCGGATTGTTGGGATCGGTGAGGAAGAGCTCGTAAAAGCGCGAGGGTCCACCGTCCAACACGCGGAAGCGGTACCGGCGCCCTTGTACCTCTAAGAACGGCTGGACTTTGCCGTTGACCAACTGGACGTCACCGACCAGGCCATCGAACCCGAAAGTGTCGAAACAGAGGAGGCCGGTGCCGGGATCGATCAACTTATCGGTCAGGAATAGCGGGACGTCGAAATCCGGGAAGCTGGGCAGGTGGAATCCAGTGCCCTCATCGCCCGTGTCAAACTGATTGAAGATCAAGTAGAAGCCCGCTAGCCCCTTGTATGCGTTTTCGGCCGTGTGGTCCACACGGTGATCGTGATACCAGAGCGTGCTTGCCGACTCGTTGATGTCTCCATTGGGCTGATGATCCGAGTCAAACCCCGCCTGGTGCATGGTATGGTAATAATCGAAATACTGTCCCCGGAAAAAGTAGCGGCAAGGCCCTCCATCACTTTCCGACCCGGAGTGGAAGTTATGCAGATGGGTAGACACCTCAGGAACGCCGAAACCGCCATTATGGGACTGCCCCGGCAGTTCATTGAAGCGGCGAATCAGGACCGGGTGCTGATAATGCGTCACGATCGTGGGGCCAGGAAACATAGCGGGGTCATCGCCGCCCTGGTTGAATCCCCAGATGGTTTGGTCGGGAATGCTCGTATCCGAAGTGATCCTGAATTTTGGATTTGCCCGCAGCCGCTCGATGAAGAAATGCTGCGGAGGGAATCGATCGAAAAACTGGAAGCAGTCCGTGCCCGCTTGCAAGTGCCCATTGAACTGACCACGCCCCTCGAAGGGGAGGAGCGTTGCCGGATTAATGGTGTTGTTGGGGCATCGGTGCGGCTGATGCGCGAATCCGGGGTCCGTCAGCGGACGCGCGGGAAGGACTGGCGGAATGTAGAGAGGATCGAGGAAGGGTGCGATCGGCGGGCTGCATCCCAGCTGGCACTGCCCGGGCGTGCAGGTAGCCACAGTAGCCCAGGCGCTTAAGCCGTTCTTGGGAATCAGGTAACCCGTAGTGGTCAGAAGGCCCATCTTGAAAAGTTCGCGCCTGCTGAGTCCTGCCTTTACGATCTCCAGCCTGTTCTTCCGAGCGTTCTCAATATCACGTCGATTTGCCATTGCATTCATCCTTCCTGCCGAACCCGAAAAGTAATGCGCCGACCAAGCGTGTGAGGTGCGACATTCCCGCGGTTCCTCCGTCGAGTCCTAGCTTGATCAAATCACGACGGTTGAGCACAGGTCCTCTTAGTTGCGTCAAGATGTTTCAGGCAGCTACACCGTGCGCCCGCTCTCGCATCACGGAGCGCAAGATGCCGTCGGTGTTTCGGGGTTCGCACATATCAGCGGCGCCCTGGTTGAGCGCCTCCGTCCAGAGTTCCTCATCCGCCAACCTGTGGGTACAGACAATGGATAGGTCGGGGAACTCACGGTGCAAACGCTTAACTTCGCTCAGGCAGGAATTTTCCAGATCTAGTACCAGCACCTCCGCCTGATGGCGGGCAATGTTGGGACGGATCTCGTCACAAGTGCGGGCCAGATGAACGGAACGAACATGCTGGGAAAGATTCTCCGTCAGAATCTGAGCAGTTCTGGCGTCGGTTTGGAAGAGGACTACACTAAGTGGCTTCATACAGATCCCCCTGATTCGCCGCATTTGCTGCGGCTTACGACCGAAAATTCCGCCGCTGAGCGAAAAAGAAACGCGGGCTACGATGACTGCTGTGCGGTGCACATTGCACGCCGCGTGGTGGCGTTTATGCGCCTAAACTCGGGGAATCATCCCAAGTCGCAACCGGAGTCTTAATAAGAAATCGAGGAAGCCGTCTCGCGAGGGATGCGGAGAAGTCTAGCTTGGAGATACTCCCTCGCGAGTTAGGGCTCGAATCCTATGTTCTATTTTCGAAGATGTCAAGGAGAATCTTAGGTTCGTGTCGGTAGCACATGATATGTCCGGTTGAGATAGCAAGTGAAGTGTCCGCTTGGCAGGCGGCGAGGGTAGGAGAGCATGGAAGGCATGTTCTCTTACACGCAGGCCGCGATGGAGCGGACGATGAAGGTACAGGAAGTTATATTGCGGGCGCTGGCGAAGAAGATCACGTGGTGGCAGGCGGCCGAGATCATCGGGATCAGCGACCGGCAGATGCGGCGCTGGCATGAACGGTATGAGGAGTTCGGATTCCGAGGGTTGTTTGACCGGCGGCGGGGGAAACCGTCGCCCAAGAAAGTGCCGTTGGCGGTGGTGGAGAAAGTCCTGGAGCTGTATCGGGAAAAGTATTTTGATCTGAACTTGCGGCACTTTCACGAGAAGTTGCAGGAAGAGCACCAGGTCGGGATCAGCTACAGCTGGGTAAAGGGGTTGCTGCAAAGGGCGGGGATGGTGGCCAAGGGGCGCAAGCGCGGGGTGCATCGCAAACGGCGTCCGCGGCGTCCGCTGCCGGGGATGCTGCTGCACATCGACGGCAGCGAGCATCGCTGGTTTCAGGATGAGCGCTGGTACGACCTGCTGGTCATTATGGACGACGCCAACAGCGAGATTTATTACGCGCAGTTGGTGGAAGAGGAAGCGACGGTGCCGGTGCTGAGGGGGCTGAAAGAAGTGGTCGAATGCCGGGGCGTGTTTTGCGCTTTGTACAGCGATCGCGCCCGTCATTTCTGGCTGACGGCCAAGGCCGGAGAGGCGGTGGACCACGACCGTGTTACGCAGGTGGGGCGTGCGCTGCGCGAGTTGGGAGTGCGCATGATACCGGCGTATTCGCCACAAGCGCGCGGACGGAGCGAACGCAGCTTCGGCACCTGGCAAGGGCGGCTGCCGCAGGAACTGCGCTTGCGTGGGATCCGGACGGTGGAGGCGGCGAATGCCTTTCTGCGCCAGCATTACATCGGGGAGTTCAATCGTCGCTTCCAAGTCGAAGCGGCGCAACCGGGCAGCGCCTTTGTGCCCTATCGTGGCAAAGCCCTGGAGCGCATCTTCTCGCTGCAATTCGAGCGCACGGTGAACCGGGACAATACGGTCAGCTTTCAGAACCTAACTTTGCCGATTGAGCCCGTGCGCTGGCGGGGAACGCTGGCGGGCTGCACGGTGATCGCGCACCAACACCTCGATGGAACCTTGAGCCTCAGCTATGGACCGCACTGCCTGGGTCGCTATGACGAGCGCGGCGGTCCGATTCTCCACCGGAAACTGGCGTCCGGCAAGGCCGTGGAAAAGACGCGCGCTGAAAAAGTCCAAAAACCGACTTTCCCACCGCGCTTGGAAATCCCGCAAAGTGCGCGGGATTCCCACTTTCCCACCGCCTCGGCGGCGGCTACGGGAGATTAACGAAACCGGACATTTCACTTGCTACAAAAAGCGGACATTTTAACTTGCTAAGAACAGCAGAATCTTAGGTTCGACGTTGTCAGCGACATCTTAGCGCCAATACGCTTCGCATGCGTAGGAAGACAATCCCGAAAATAAGTTCAGCTAAAGCTTGACAACGCGCCAAGAACATTCATAATAGCGCGATCCGCGGGGTGCGAAACTTAATTAGGAGAGCATCTATGGCGGTCAGTGCTATACCGATTCAATTCCCCAGCAAGCAGATCGATCAGCTTTGCATCGATACGATCCGCACTCTTTCCATGGATGCGGTGCAGGGGGCAAACTCCGGACATCCAGGAACACCGATGGGGATGGCTCCGGTCGTTTACTGCTTGTGGCAGCAGTTTCTGCGCTTCGATCCTGCCGATCCAATCTGGCCAAATCGAGACCGTTTCGTTCTCTCTATCGGTCACGCTTCGATGTTGTTGTATTCCATGCTGCACTTATGTGGTGTCGATGCCGTAGATTCCGAATACGAACATCGGGGCGAGTGGTCGGTCAAACTGGACGATATCAAGCGGTTTCGACAATTAGAAAGCAAGTGTCCAGGACATCCCGAATACCGGTGGACTTCTGGAGTCGAAACCACTACTGGACCGCTCGGCCAAGGTGTTGCAACCAGCGTGGGCATGGCGCTAGCCGAACGTTGGATGGCGGAGTACTTCAATCGTCCCGGCTTTGAACTTTTCAACTACAACGTGTATGCGGTCTGTGGCGACGGTTGCATGATGGAAGGTGTCAGCGGAGAGGCTGCGTCGTTGGCTGGTCATCTTAAGCTTTCGAATCTCTGCTGGATTTATGACAACAACAGGATCACGATCGAGGGCCATACCGAGTTGGCGTTCAGTGAGGATGTAGCGACCCGTTTCCTCGGCTACGGCTGGAATGTGACTCGTGTAGGAGACGCGAATGATCAGTCCATGCTGGCGCGCGCCTTTCAAACTTTCCTGCACACCAATGATCGGCCGACTCTGATCATTGTCGACAGCCACATTGCCTACGGCGCTCCCAGCAAGCAGGACACGAGTGCCGCCCATGGCGAGCCACTCGGTGAAGAGGAAATCCACTTGACCAAGCGGAATTATGGTTGGCCGGAAGATGCAAAATTCTACGTTCCCGAGGGAGTAAGAGAGCACTTCCAGGACGGAATCGGCAAACGCGGTACAGAGTTGCGTCAGCGCTGGCAGGAAATATTTCGCGAGTACTCCGGCCAATACCCGGAATTGGCGTCGCATCTCAATAAAATGCAGCGTCGCGAACTGCCCGAAGGTTGGGACCGGGATCTGCACGAATTTCCAGCCGACGTAAAGGGTGTATCCGGGCGGGACGCTTCCGCCAAGGTATTGAATGCGGTTGCGCGTCATGTGCCGTGGATGGTGGGTGGATCCGCCGATCTGGCGCCTTCCACCAAAACTCGGCTTACGTTCGAGGGAGCCGGTGACTTTGCTGCCACGAACTACAGCGGGCGCAATCTGCACTTTGGCATTCGGGAGCACGCGATGGGCTCGATTCTCAACGGCATGGCATTGTCCAAGGTTCGGCCGTTTGGCTCGGGCTTCCTGATATTCAGCGACTATATGCGTCCTGCGATCAGGCTCTCTGCGCTCATGGAAATCCCCGTCATCTATATCTTCACGCACGACTCGATCGGGGTCGGCGAAGATGGGCCGACTCACCAGCCTGTCGAACAGCTGATTTCGTTGCGCGCAATACCTAGCCTGATTACTTTACGGCCAGGGGACGCCAACGAAGTCGTGGAGGCGTGGCGGGTCATCATGCAACTGCGCCACAGGCCCGCAGTGCTCGTCCTCTCACGCCAACCGCTCCCCACTCTGGATCGCACACGCTACGCTCCGGCTTCGGGTGTCGCCAAGGGCGGCTACATTCTGGCCGATGCGCCGGTGGGCAAGCCAGAAATTCTGTTTCTCGCTACGGGAAGCGAGGTTGCGTTGGCGAGCGAGGCTTACGAAAAGCTAACCGCCGAAGGTGTGCGAGCCCGGCTAGTCAGCATGCCGTCGTGGGAACTGTTCGAGCAGCAGCCGCGGCAATATCGCGACAGTGTTATACCGCCGGAAGTCACCGCTCGGATTTCTGTGGAGCAGGGTTCGACGATGGGTTGGGCCCTCTATCACGGGTCCAGGGGCTGTGCCATCGGTATGAAGACATTCGGTGCTTCTGCACCTTTGAAGGAATTGCAGATGAAATTCGGGTTTACCCGTGAGAATGTGCTGGTTGCAGCGCGAGAGCTCTTGTCAGGAGACCAGTAACCGGAAAGCAGTGAACCTCGCCGCTGCCGGCACCGCGCAACCTGTACAGAAGTCGGTGTGGCCGAATTCAAAGATCAGAAAGTCACCCGCGGCGATAAAGTTGTTAGTGTCCGACACCCAAGACGCCACGATATCGGAGTGATGCCATGCGACCAGCAGTTGTCGTTCAGCCAGCCAGGCCCAAGCCATCGAATCCATTGCGCGAACTACAAGATTATGGGCAGTCAGTATGGTTGGATAACATCCGGCGCAGTTTACTGACCAGCCGGGAATTGCAACACTTCCTCGACGACGACGGGCTGCGTGGGGTCACTTCTAACCCTGCCATTTTCGAGAAGGCTATAACCGGCAGCTCAGATTACTCCGATCTGTTGCAGTCTCTGGCCAGCCAAAGCGAGCTTGATGCCAAGGCTCGCTACGAGATACTGGCGATCGGCGACATCCAGGACACCGCAGATTTGTTGCTTCCTGTCTATCAATCATCCAAGCGTCGCGACGGGTACGTGAGCCTGGAGGTCTCACCCATTCTCGCCAGGGACACGGAGGGCACGCTCGCGGAAGCGAGGCGCCTTTGGAAGGCGGTGGGGCGTGGCAACGTGATGATTAAGGTACCGGGCACGCCCGAGGGAATTCCTGCTTTCCGGCAACTCATCAGTGAAGGTATCAATGTCAATGTCACGCTACTGTTCTCGCAGGAGGTATATGAGCAGGTCGCGCAGGCTTACATTGATGGCCTGGAAGAATTTGGTCGCCGAAGCTTGGACGTGGGCAAGGTGGCCAGCGTGGCCAGCTTTTTCATAAGTCGAATCGATTCTGCGGTCGATGCCGTGGTCGGTGCGAGGCTGAAGGTTGCCAAGGATCCAGCCGAGCAGGCCCTCCTGCGCAGTGTTCTTGGAAAGGTCGCAATTGCGAATGCGAAGCTGACTTATCAGCGCTACGGCAATATCTTTCGCGGAGAGCGTTGGGAGGAACTTGCGAAACGCGGCGCCCAGACGCAGCGTGTCCTGTGGGCTAGCACTGGTGCTAAGAACCCCGACTACAGCGATGTGGTTTATGTCGAGGAGTTGATCGGCACTGAAACCGTCAACACCATGCCACCGGCCACGCTCGCTGCTTTCCGCGACCACGGCCGACCGCGGCCAAGCCTCGTGGAAGACATTGAAGCTGCGCACGATCACATGGACACTTTGCAGAAGCTTGGCTTTTCCATGGACCAGGTGACAACGAACTTATTGAATGAGGGACTCAAACTTTTTTCGGAGGCGTTCCACAAACTGCTCACCGCAGTTGAGAAATCGACACAGGGGCGCCTCACCGCCAAGGTCAGCCGACAGACATACAAACTGCCCGCCGAGATCGCCGGCTTGGTGAAAGCACAAGTAAATGACTGGCGTGCTGAAGGCAAAGTGCGTCGTTTGTGGGAGCGCGACCGGTCCCTCTGGACGAATTCCGACGAAGACAAGTGGCTCGGATGGCTGACCATAGCTGATGACCAATTGGCTCACAGGCATGCGTTCGCAGCGGCGGCCGAAGATGCGCGCAGCGGAGGTTTTTCTCATATCTTGCTGCTCGGCATGGGTGGCTCCAGCCTTTGTCCCGAAGTGTTGAAGATGACCTTCGGCGCGATTCCAGGGTATCCGGAGTTGAACGTGCTGGATTCTACGGACCCAGCGCAGATCAAAGCGATGGAGGAGAAGGTTGATATCGCCAAAACGCTATTTGTCGTTTCCAGCAAATCGGGTAGCACGCTGGAGCCAAACATTTTCAAACAATATTTCTTCGAGCGCGTAAAGCACGTCCTCGGGGCAGAGAAAGCCGGGTCCCGATTCATCGCTATCACCGACCCTGGTTCGAAGATGGAGTTAGTAGCGCAGGGTGACAAGTTCCGCCATATCTTCCACGGACTGGCCAGCATTGGAGGACGCTACTCAGCTCTTTCTGATTTCGGCATGGTGCCTGCCGCCTTGATGGGCCTAGACGCTCAAGAATTTCTTGATCGTACCGAAGAAATGGTGCATGCCTGCAAGTCTTGCGTTCCCGTGGATGACAATCCTGGCGTTGTCCTGGGCATCATTCTCGGAACTCTTGCCATTAACGGTCGTGACAAGGTCACCATCTTTGCCTCTCCTGGCATTTCCGACCTGGGTGCATGGCTGGAGCAGCTCATCGCAGAATCAACAGGCAAGGAAGGACATGGCATTATTCCCGTGGACCGCGAACAGCTAGGTCCAATCGATGTCTATGGCGAGGACCGTGTATTTGCGTATCTCCGGTTGGAGTCCGCGCCGGATCCTGCTCAAGACGATAAGGTGGCTGCGCTCGAACAGGCTGGGCAGCCAGTCGTCCGCATAGCTGTTGGTGAAACATATGATCTGGGTCAGGAGTTCTTCCGGTGGGAAATAGCAACTTCTGTTGCTGGATCCATCATCGGTATCAATGCCTTCAATCAACCTGACGTCGAGGCAAGTAAGATCGCCACGCGCAACCTGACGACAGAATACGAACGCTCTGGATCTTTGCCGGCGGAGAAGCCCATCCTCAATGAGGACGGCATGCAGCTCTTTGCTGACGAAAAGAACACAGCCGCCCTGAAACAGGCGGCAGTCTCCGAATCGCTGGTTGGCCACTTACGTTCTCACTTGAATCGGCTGAAAAGCGGCGACTACTTCGCCTTGCTCGCTTATGTCCCAATGTTCGCCAATCATGAGCAGCGGTTCCAGCAGATGCGGCATGCCGTGCGTGATAAGAAGCGCGTGGCCACATGTCTCGGGTTCGGGCCACGCTTCTTGCACTCAACCGGGCAGGCCTACAAGGGCGGTCCGAATTCAGGCGTGTTCCTGCAGGTTACTTGCGATGATGCCCATGATTTGCCCGTTCCTGGACAGAAATACACCTTCGGCACAGTCAAAGCAGCACAAGCGCGAGGTGACTTGCAAGTGCTGATGGATCGAAATCGGCGCGCATTGCGGGTTCACATCGGCGTCGACATCGACGCTGGCTTGGCTAAACTCAATTCTGCGATTACACGGGCGCTCGCCTAGCCTCGTACGACGCACGTTAAAGGAGCCTGATGCAACTCGGAATGATCGGTTTAGGACGAATGGGAGCAAACATGGTCCGCCGTCTGATAAGGGGCGGGCACCAGTGTGTGGTTTACAACAGGAGCCCGGCAGCGGTGGAGGCGCTCGCAGCCGAAGGGGCTGTGGGGAGCACTTCCTTGGATGATTTTGTGTCCAAGCTTACTCGACCACGGGCGGTGTGGTTGATGGTGCCCGCTGCCATCGTGGATCGCACTCTCGCGGACCTTGCCCCGTTGTTCGGCAGGGAGGACATCGTTGTCGATGGTGGAAATTCCTACTACATCGACGATATACGACGGAATCAGGAACTGGCTGCCAAAGGGATTCACTACATAGACGTAGGGACGAGCGGTGGAGTCTGGGGCTTGGAACGCGGTTATTGCTTGATGATTGGCGGCCCGAATCCCGCAGTCGAACGTCTTGACCCCGTGTTCCGTACGTTGGCCCCGGGCCGGAACTCAGCTCCGACCACTCCTGGCCGGAAACAGCGCGACGGCACTGCCCAAGAGGGATATCTGCATTGCGGACCCGCAGGAGCGGGGCACTTCGTCAAAATGGTTCACAACGGCATCGAGTACGGACTCATGGCAGCCTACGCCGAAGGTTTTAACGTCCTAAGGCACGCGAACGTGGGGAAGCAAAACCAGTCAGCGGACGCGGAAACCACTCCGTTACGCAATCCCGAGCACTACCAATACGAGTTTAGCCTCGCAGATGTGGCTGAAGTATGGCGGCGTGGAAGCGTCGTTGCTTCGTGGCTTCTCGACCTGACTGCGATAGCTCTCGGCGGGAAAACTGATTTGTCCGATTTTTCCGGCCGGGTGTCGGATTCGGGCGAAGGAAGATGGACGGTAACGGCGGCCATTGACGAGGGGGCG
>WNFR01000352.1_pt1 | contig 48430 bp, 46 predicted proteins | sample 5400221 | NCBI WGS metagenome assembly WNFR01 (sample SAMN13153357, study PRJNA577476) | soil metagenome | isolation source: 40 cm soil under Madrone tree | place: USA:California | collected 2016-06-14 | reverse complement strand
GGCATCCGGGTAAACGAAAAGTTGGTGCAGGCGATTCGAGAAGGCCAACAATTGAATGGCACTGCAACCGGAGAACAGGTGGCCGACGTCATCATCAAGTACTTCGGCCAGCATCTAAACGACACTTTCAAAAAGAGAATGTATGATCAATTCAAAAATATCAAAAAGGAGCATTTGGAGAATTTTCATGCGCATGGCCAGTTACTCGAAACCACCAAGCATATCAACGAAGTTGTCGACCTGCATAGCATCAGAGCGCAAACCCTAATCATCAACGGCGAAATGGATACCGTCATGGATTTTGACGATATTACGCTTGCGGCGGCCCAGATAGCGAATTGCCTGGTAAAAATCGTTCCGGGGGTGGGACATTTCTTGCACAATGAGAGCGATGATGTTCTCAGTATTTATAGAGATTTTCTTTCGATACCGTCCGAGCGCCAACTGAGCTAGGTTTATTTATTTTTGATTGTCCGACCAGGCCGTGAGGCTTCTTTCCACGTAGCGCAGAGTAAGTCGATAGATAGTTTCTTTTCATCTCAGTCTTTCCCACATCGTTATCCTTGCACCGAGAAACCTGACCAGCTCCGGTCGCGGATGGCAAAGGCGGGATCCGTTACAATCGGATTTTGCACGAACAGGTAGTGTAACGCTTGCATACCTAATACTATTCCGGCAAGAGTGTCGATCAAAATGAAGGCCCGCCTCGGCAGCCATTTCCAATACCACAGCGCGTGGCGAATAAATGCCGGACAGAACAGGCCGGTGGCGCGCAGGCGTTCGGGCGATAAAAACTCACGGAAGAGCCGCGTTCCCTCGACCGTTTGCGAGAAGCTGAGCCAGTTGGGCGAAAGAAAGGGATATTTATGCGTGCCGGCCACCACCGGCGGAAGCAGATCGGCGAAGGCTGCGCGCAACAAAAGCTTTTCCATTAACTCGTCGATATCCATGAAATGGGATGGTTCGACGGTGGATGCGAACTCGATTAAATCGCGGTCGAGGAAAGGCGTCCGGCATTCGACTGAATTGGCCATCTCAACCCGGTCGCCGAGACAGGGGATAATGTAACTGACCAGTTGGTTGAAAGTGATCAGCTTGGTGGCATTGAAGGGATCGAGTTGAGAAAGCTGTTCCGGCGGAAACTCGGACAGAAAATAGTCGTAGGGAGTCGGATAGCTCGCGCGTTCAAAGACTTCAGGAGTGAAGATCCATTTCATGCCCCGAGTGGTGTCGGCCGCGCGCATTTGCTGAAAACTGGGATAACCGAAAACCGGTTCGAGCTTGCGCCAACCGTTACTCCGGTTCCACAGAATGCCTTCTGATGAGATCTCAAGCTTTTTGAATCGTGTCCAGAGGGCGCGACCTTGGCGGGCTTGCTCGCCTCCGGCTAGCAGCATGCGCCAGATTCTTTCTAATTTGAAATAAGCGTAGCCGCCGAAGACTTCGTCCGAACCTTCTCCGGTGAGGCACACTTTGTAGCCTTTGGAGCGTACCAGCCGGGAGAGCACCTGCTTGGCGATGGAATTGGGATTGGCGATCGGCTGTTCAATGTGAAAGATCGTTTTGAGAAAATTCTCGGCCAACACGTCATTGCTGCAATCGATGGCTTCGAACTGCGCGCCATAATGAGCGGCGGTTTGCCGGGCGGCGTCCGTTTCGTCATAGATTGTCTTGCCGAAGCCGACGCTGAAAGCCTTGAGTTTTGAGGTTCGCGCAGCGGTCAGGCCGCAGACCAATGTGGAATCCAGCCCGCCGCTCAGATAGGTGCCGACGGGAACGTCCGCGACCATACGGCGTTCCACGGCCCGCGTGAACAACTGGCGAACCTCATCCTTGGCCTCAGTAAAGGAAATGGCGCGATTTGTTTTGAAGGTCGGCTGCCAGTAGGGCACCTCGCGCGAGTGGCCCTCGGACTCGACGATAAGGAAATGTCCGGGGCTGAGATTGCGGATGCCTCCAAAAGCGGAGATCGCGCGCGGGAACACGCCCAGCAGGGGGCCGATCATGTAGTCCGGGTTGATACTCCGAGGTACTCGTTTTAGGGCGAAGATCCCCTTGACCTCCGAACTGATCAGGATTTCCTTTTCGGTTTCCCAATAAAAAAGCGGTTTAACTCCGCAGCGGTCGCGCGCAGCTAAAAGCCGGCGATTACGGACGTCCCATAGGATGAAGGCGAATTCTCCGTTGAGCCGGTGGATAAAATCCATGCCATGCTGCTCATAGAGATGAACGATGACTTCCGTGTCTGACCTAGTGCGGAAACGATGACCCTGGTTGATCAGTTCCTCGCGCAGCTGTTTGTAGTCGTAGATTTCTCCATTAAAAGTGATGCAGACCGCGCCGTCTTCGTTGTAGAGCGGCTGGTCGCCTTCCTCGATGTCGATAATGCTCAGGCGGACATGGCCGAAGGCGAGGGCCCCACGGTCGAGCAAGGCATAGCCCGCGCCATCCGGCCCACGGTGGCTGATCGCCGAACACATCCGCGTGATGTCCTCGCGCTCGGCAGGACTGCCATCCTTTCTCAGAATCATGTTAATGCCACACATGAGCTACGCCGTTGCGCTTCCGTGAGCGCTTGTGAATCAAAAGGTTCTTCTCTATCGATTTGGCGGAGAGTCGACAGCTATCACTGACCAGATCTAGCACCATATGTTATAAAGACCCAACACTCCGCTGGCACAACATGGAATTATATAATTTTGCTTGGGCGGCTCTTCTGATCAATCGCGCCAGACAAGAAGCAAATAATGTCCGAGACTATTTTGCTGATTCATGGAATGTGGGGCGGGCCGTGGTATTGGGAGAACTACAAACGCGTCTTCGAGCAGCAAGGCTACCAGTGTATTGCAGCAACCTTGCCTTTCCACGACATGGCTCCGGATGATGTTCCCGATCCTCGCCTAGGCACGAGTAGTCTCCTTGACTATGCCGCAGCAATGGAACAGGAGATCAGACGAATTGGTTTGAAGCCCATCGTGGTAGGGCACTCTATGGGAGGACTGCTGGCGCAAATTCTCGGAAGCCGCGGACTGGCTAAAGCCCTTGTACTGCTAACGCCCTCATCACCAGCTGGGATTATGGGCTTGAGGTTTTCGGTCATAAAGGGTTTCTGGAGTGCGCAAACCAAATGGGGCTTTTGGAAAAAGCCGATGCGCCAGACATTCGATGAGGCGGCTTACTCGATGTTACACCTGTGTCCGGTAAAAGACCAAAAGGAGATTTACGACAGATTCGTCTACGAATCCGGGCGGGCGGCATTCGAGACCGGATACTGGCCCTTTGACACGCACGGCGCGTCCAGGGTCGACGAGTCAAAAGTGACTTGCCCAATGCTGGTCATTGCGGGCGCGCAGGACAGGATCACACCCGCATCGGTCGTCCGCCGTGTGGCGAAAAAATACCAGGCTGTCGCCACGTATCGGGAGTTCGATAATCACGCACACTGGGTTGTCGCAGAGCCCGGGTGGCAGGAGATCGCAGAGCATATAACGGCGTGGATAAAGCAAGCCGTCCCGGCTGGGAGCAATTGAGACTATCTGTGCGCTGATATCCAACCACACACGGTCAGGGTCTTGATCGTTGCTGTTTTCAGATTGAACTTTACTCGTCATAGTTCTGCAGATCTGAAGCCATGAGTGGGATGGCCGCTGCACGTCTTCATCGGACAAGATTTGTCTGTTAAGATTTTTCCAAGGATCGATCTTACAAGTGTTTTTTTTGGATCATAGAGTTTGATAGGAGGCGCGAAAAGCCGTGAAACTATGGGTAGGGACCAGCGGTTATAGTTACAAAGCGTGGTTGGGAAACTTTTACCCCGAGCGTCTAGCGGCCAAAGAAATGCTGCGGTTCTACGCCGCGCGATTGGCTTCGGTCGAGATCAACAATACTTTTTATCGTTCGCCCAGTGAGAGCATGTTGCAGTCGTGGGTGGAACAGGTGCCGGCCGGGTTCCGTTTCGTACTTAAGGCGCCGCAGAAAATTACCCACGTGAAACGGCTCAAAGACGCCGCGGACGAAGTCGAGTATCTTTTTTACGCGGAAAAGGCGCTCGGTTCGAGTGCAGGTGCCATTCTTTTCCAGCTCCCGCCGTATCTGCGAAAAAATTTGGCGACGTTACAAAACTTCTTGTCGATTTTGCCAAAGGACCGAGAGGTCGCTTTTGAGTTCCGCCATCCCTCCTGGTTCGATGACGAAATCTTGGCCTGCCTACGGGCGCATAATTGTGCGCTTTGTACCGCCGACATGGATGAGACCGAAAGCTCCAATCTAGTCGCGACTGCGACGTGGGGCTACGTCCGACTCCGTCGTTCCGAATATAGCCGCGCTGATCTGTCTAATTGGAAAGAGCGAATCCTCTCGCAGCAGTGGGATCATGCGTATATATTTTTTAAGCACGAAGATGAAGGCATCGGTCCGAAATTGGCTGCGGAATTTCTCAAACTCGTCGGCGCAGCATGAGTGCGTCCCGGCGCTGGGAACTCCGGGCACACAATAATAATTCCTTAGCCTGGAGCACTCCAGGTGCGATGCTGATGGATACGACACGTCAGAGCTCGATCATGACGCAAGCATCCAGGACTGCGATGATTTGGAGATGGATACTCGTACCATGCGCCTCAATCGCCGCGTTCTACGGGGCGCTTTATTTTAGCCTTTTTGTTCTTTTCTTCGGGCCATTCCCCAAGGATTTGGCCGATCCTACGGCTGCCTTTCTCATGACCTCATTTATCGTGCTTGCCGGCTCGTTTGTTGCACCGCGCTACCGAGTTGTGACCGCCCTTATTTTGTTGGTGATCGGTGCATTGCCGGTGATGTTTCTTCTGAAACTTCATGTTTTTGGCGCGTTGATAGGCGGACTCGTAGGCATTGCGTTCGTCGCATGGTGGTTTCATCGTCGTCGTCCTGCGCGGCTAACGATCGGCGTGTCTATCGGAGCCTTCGCCGCTTTAATCGCTTTTCTAGGTTTCGTCTATGCTCGCTATCTGGACGTGCCGGCACGCCCAGTCCCATTAGTGAGCGAGTTGAGCTATGCACTGGGCACGAGTGCCGCAGGTGTGTCTGCATTCTACCGCTACGACTTGGGCGGTTTTATCGACCATGAATGGTTATGGCGCATTGATGCCAAGCCCGATGTCGTGGCACTCGTGGTCAGTGGCTTGGATTTGCAAAGGACAAACGCCGTGCCGCGGCAGTTCTGGCAAATGCCTCCGCATTATTGGCCACGCTCGATGTCCGCGGGCGCGGAGGCGTTCCAGAGTTCATCATTCTCAGCAAGCAGCCGAGGGCCTGACGGCGACCATTACTTTCTGATATACGACAAGACGCGGGAGAGAGCGTTTGTCTGGTTAAAGAGCAACTTCTGACGGACAAGCTCGGTCGAGCACCTCGGACTCTCTTCCGAAAATGTCTCGGCGCTGCGGGTGCGTCGTCTGCGTCGGCGCTGTTTTTCTATCTCTCACCGACAATCGCAGCAGGCCGCGAGCCTGTCGGGCGTTGAAGGAGGAACGAACGTGGCAGAAAACCAAACCGTGCTCTATCACGAAGAAGATGGTATTGCTCGGATTATTTTTAATAGACCAGTGGCGCTCAACGCGATGAACCACGATTTGCTCCAACAGCTCGCGACTATACTCGACAAAGTAAAGTTGGACGATGCCGTCAAAGCAGTGATCATTACCGGCGCAGGGGAGGAGTCGTTTTCGGCTGGCGCTGACATAAAGTTTCTCAATCAGGCCTCGCCCCTTGAAGTACGGGAACTAGCTCGGCTGGCTGTCGCCGTGAATAACAAAATTGAAACGCTGGGGAAAGTCGTCGTTGCTGCTATCAACGGCTATGCCCTCGGAGGAGGCCTGGAGTTAGCGGAGGCTTGCATGCTCCGCGTGGTTGTTCGGCAAACTTGGTTAGGACATCCCGAGGTTCGTATTGGGGCAGTGGCTGGCTTTGGCGGTACAACGAGACTTCCCAGACTGATCGGAAAAGGCCGCGCTGCAGAACTCCTTCTTACCGGAAGACTGGTTGCATCGGACGAAGCCTTAGAAATAGGTCTCGTTAACAGAGTCGTCGAACCTGAGAAGTTGCTTTCTGAAACAGAAACGCTTGTTCGTGAAATTCTTTCCCAGTCGCCCATTGCAGTGCGAATGACGTGGGAAGCCATCCATCGCGGCATGAATCTGACCTTGGAGGAATCAACCCTTCTGGGCGCGGATTATTTTGGTTTGGTGGCTGTGACCGAAGATTTTCGGCAGGGAACCAAGTCCTTCCTAGAGAAGAGCACTCCATCATTTACCGGAAAATAGGTTTTGGATCAGCTTCGCGAATCGGCAAACTCTAGGTTAGCTTCACGCAATGATGAGATTGCCGTTTCATGCCACGGAACATCGAAATCAAAGCGCGCATCCCCAGCATTGAGGCAATCGAGCTCCAGGTAGCAGCCCTAGCCGATCACGGTCCGATCGAAATGGTGCAAGACGACACGTTTTTTGGCTGCGAGCGAGGAAGGTTGAAGCTCCGTGTTTTCTCTGTCGATAAGGGTGAACTCATATTCTACCGGCGCGCAGATCAGAAAGCTTCGAAAGAATCGTTCTATGTCATTTCGCAGACTGACTCGCCGGACTCGCTGCGCGGGACACTTTCCCTCGCTTATGGGCAAACAGGCCGGGTACGGAAAAGGCGCACACTGTATCTCGCGGGCCGAACGCGAATTCACCTCGATCGGGTCGAGGATCTCGGAGACTTCATCGAATTGGAAGTGGTTATGGCAGACGGCGAGCCTTCGGAAGCGGGTATTGCCGAGGCCCAGCGACTTATCGCCGCGTTGGGCATCGCTTCCACGCAGCTGATTGCGGAAGCCTATATCGACCTTCTCTCGCGGCACGATGTTTGACCGACCTTCATCTCCTCATATCATTTACCGCCGTTCGGCCGCGAAGAGAGGGAAGGAGGATGAAGTGAGAAAGGGGAGAGAGAACAGGGGGAATAAATCCAATTTGTATCTTGGCAGTCCTGATTGGGTAACTCCGATGAACAGTGATGCCCTTCGAAAAACTTTATCGATGAATTACTTGTGCCGTACCGCAGTCAACAGCAGTATTTCACCGAAGCGCGGTCGTGAGTGGGTGAGAGCAAAAACGATTCAGGCCACTGCCTCACCGGAGTTACCGGCGATCTTTACGGGCAAGAAAAATGCCATAGTAATGTACGATGTGGGTTGTCGGTTTTTTCATTTGCCGGGAGCATTTGTCGATGAAAGCCTGGAGCAAGTTTCACAAATCCGTACGTGGGGGCTGGAAACGCAGCAGGATTTATCGGCGGGTGACGATGATGCAGCCGGACTTATTTCATCGAAGGAATGCTTTGATGATTATTCGGCTAACCCGACCGGGACACTGGAGGCGGTGTCCTGAAGGCAAGGGCGCCTCGCCGAAATAGTTGAAATGTTCGCTTAGAGGCTCTTTGGCCAGTCAATTTGGCCATCTTGGTTTACTGTTCATTTCGTCCGATTGGTTTTGCCAAGCGTGACAGCTATGTCATGAAAAACGCGTCATTTTGACAATTTCTACCTAGTCTTTCCCCGCTTCTAATGCAATTTTTACCAATTTTAGTCCATCGTGCGGTGGCCTACTCATTGCTTTACTGAAAACGGAAAGAGGGGGCCATCATGTCTCCAGGAGGACCAAGATGTCTGAAGAAATTATCCTTACGTTGCTGATTCCGTCATGCATTGTAGGCGGCACGTTGCTAGTGATGGCCATTATGGCGAAGTCTAAGAAACGTCGAATAAGGCGTCGCGTCGAAAAGGGGTTAAAGACTTCTTGGCCAGATATGATCCGTCCTTTGAAACGCGGCAATGAAGACGGTCGCTGGCAAGATTTGAGCTGAGCATGCACCTGAATGCATTGGCCGATAGCCGCGGAACTTCGGTGGGGTGCCGCTTGCCCGGTCTCGATCCATTCGTGATTTAAACCCGCTTCACGAATGGCTTCGATGACTTCAGTCCAAGTAGTTCTGTGGTCCATATGGACACATCTTCTCATTCCCCTGCTCAGCACGTTCGCGATTTCAATTGTCGTCGGGTCAGTTGCTTATTATCTTGCAAAAGTTAGAGCAAGACGAGAATTGGAAATTCAAAAGCTAAAAGCTCAAGTCGATGAATTGAAGGAAGAATTGAGTTCTACGCTGGCGTTGACTGGTACGTTGACGATTGAACTAAGCGGGCCTGGACCCTTCGAGTTACCTCTACTAAATCAGCTCAACTGGCTAGTTCCCAACGAGGCAAACCGGGTTATAGCTGGATTTCGATCGGAAGTTGGGAAGCGAGTTTATGCAGGCATCTCGTACCGGGCCGTCGCACAACTCATAAACGATCATCGCGCGGCGCCGTTATCGAAGGAGACATTATCGCCATTGACTTTGGTGGATCTTGCGAAACCGGCTGATGCGTACGTGCTGCCGGTCCTTTCTCGCCTCGAGGGACATTTCCAACGCGGGCGCCATGTGCGGATTTTAGTCTTTTCGTCCGAAGAGGGACGAAAGATTCTGTTTCCACTTTTATTCGAAGCATACGAACAACTGCTCGTGCAGTCTAACGCCGCGCTGGTATCCTATCGGGAAGAAAAAGCGTTGCATCAAATCATCCCCGGCCGCCGTGCGACTCCCGCGTTCTCTCGGAAGTAGAGACCAGCGCTTATCTGTTCGGCCTCTTTATTTTCACGCAGAGCCACGTCAGCAGGGTCAGATCTTTTCTTGATTTTCCATTTCCTGAGGCTGGGTGAGCCGTCGATGCTCACAGTTCGACAATTTGGCTATCTTTGCCGATTTGTCGAAGTGTTACCCTGCGACTTCTCCGCTCATCAATGTTTCCGCCACAGCGCGACAAGTTTGGCTTGGCGGAGCTTAAGATCCACGGCGCATTATTTGTACAAAGCATCGATGAACCCACTCTTGTCCAATTTTTCAATGATACTGGTATCGCCTCATACGGTCGCGGTCGTCACGAGGACTGTAAAAGACAGTGATAAATACATGATGATGTTAGGAACATATACCTGTTGGATATATCACGAATCGATCCGAAGCCAATTCGATTACAGGCTGTTGAAAGGCTGGCATTGATACAAGAGCGGGAATGATCCGGTTAATATGGCCCGCCGGCGCGCTTGCGCGCGGCAATGAATGATTCGGCGGCTTTGGACACGATTTCATCGGCGTCGAGCGCGGTGAGTTCACCTTTATACTTGAGGATGCGGCCGTCGATGATCACCGTGTCGACGTTGCAGGGTTGCGCCTGCTGGACGAGCAGTAGGGCGGGATTGAAAAATGGCGCGACGTTCAAGTCATTGGTGCGTACTAAGATCAAGTCGGCGCGTTTGCCGGGCGTTAGCGATCCGACGCGGTCCGCGATGCCCAGATCTCTGGCGCCGTCTATGGTGGCCAATTCCAAAATCCGCCGCGGCTGTACTTCCATGACGTCCATGGAACGCAAATGATTGAGCTGCAGCATGAGCCGCATGATGGAGAACATATCGGCGTTGCCGCCTACCGTCGTGGTATCGACGGACAGGCTGCATTGCACGCCGCGTTTCAACAGATCGCCGAGATACGGCAAGCCGGAAGCCAATCGAGAGGCTGTATAGGGCGCGATGCTGTTGTGAGTTTTGGTTTCTGCCATCATGCCGCGCTCTTCCGGCGAGGCGTTGTAGGTGTGAATGAGCTGCACATCCGGGCCGAGCAGCTTGTCTTTATACAAGATTTCTATGCGGCGAAATTTTTTGATCTCGGCGATGGAACGACCGGCATGTTGCGTGATCGGCAATCCCAGGCCGCGCACGTTCTCCCACTCCTTTCGGTAGGTAGCGGGCGGCGTATCGCCGGGTCCGCGCGACGCGAAGCCCATGGTGAGCAGGCCATCGTTCGAAGTTCCGAACCATTCACGCTTCACGCGCGCGATGTCGTCGAAATCGGCGGTTTGTTCGGGTTTGAGCTGCAGGTTGCGGCTGTAGCCGTAGGAAAAACGCGCGCGAATGCCGCAATCGCGCAGCGCGCGCAGGTCGGCGTCGGCGTAGGCGCCGGAGATAATGTTGTGGGACCAGTCATGAATTGTCGTCAGTCCGGAGTTAATCGCCTCGGCGATTCCCAGCTTGGCGCTGACGTAAGCATCTTCGGGCGTCATCACCGGGCCGAGCCGGCTCATTACGGGGAAATAGTCGAAATCACCGTCGGCGACGATGCCGCGAGCGAAGCTGCCCCAAAGATGGAAATGAGTGTCGACGAAACCCGGGAGAGCGAGCCGGTTGCGGCCGTCTATCTCTTCGACGCCGGGCGCGCTCAGATTCGGACCGACGGCAACAAGAGTACCGTTGCGCACGTGCACGTCGGCGACTGGTATGTCGCCCAGTTTCGGGTCCATGGTGACGACATACGCGTTACGCACGACAAACTCGCCGCGCGGCGGGAGCTTGCCCGAAGTCCGGTCCGCGGCCCAGAGTTTCGACTCTTGGCGCGCGCCTGTCGTGCATGCCGACAATCCGACGGCGCCGACCGCGGCTAACGCTTCAATGAAATCACGCCGGCTGATTGTGTTCTCTTTGGCCATGGCTGCACTCCTTTTACGTCGGCGGCAAATCATCTACAGGGCTGAACCGTTTAGCGGTCATTCTTTTTTACGCCACATATACCACGTCGGTACACCGATAAGCTCTTCCTCTCGCTGCACAGTGAAACCGAACTTTTCATAAAACCTGACATTTTCCGGTTTATCGGTTTCGAGGTAGCCGGGGAGTTGTTCTTGCCGGAGATATCCGATGTAGCGATTCATCAGCACCGTGCCGACGCCTTGCCCCTGCAATTCGGGCGCGACGCCGATGGGACCCAAATGGATGTGCGGTTCATCGGGATCGAAGTGACACCAGCGCGCGAACCATTTCATCACACGGGGGCTCGCCGCGCCGAGCGGTCTTAGCAAATTTGCCATTGCGTTTGGCAGCTCTTCGGGCGGCGGCAGGCAATAGGGCGACACATTGAAGTGCGCATAGCCGCAAACGGCGCCATTCACGGATGCGACGAAGGCTTCGCCATGAAACATATCGCGCAAGCCGATGCGAAAGAACAGCCGATTGTAATCCATCCGCTGGGGGCCGAAGGCAGAAACGTGCAGCGGGCTTGTGATAAAAGCGTTAGCGAGAACTGAAAGGACGGATTCCAATTCTTTCGCGCTGTACTTTTCGATGACGATCTCCATCGCGAGTCTTCCTACCGTACGCTAGATGGCGACACCTTGGCCGATGGTTTCCCGGATCACGGTTGCCAGTTCGAGAATTTCCGAGCGGCCGTCTCCTTTGAATGAAGCACCATGCATGATGGCGAGGGTCTGGGGATTCAAATCCGCGAGTCTTCGCAAAGTGGCGTCCGTGTACGCCGTATAGGGCATGTCGTGGGCCATGGGGCCGGTCAGATTTTGTATGATTGATTCGCGGGCGCGGCCGAGCACGCTGGTCTCCTCTAATGGCCGCGGGTCGCCGGGTTGAAAAAAAAGGTCGGAGCATAGCAGGATGCGCTCGACGGTTTCGAAAAATAATCCTGCGTCCCAACAGTGCGGCACATGCGGCGTGGCCAGAAACTGCAATCGATGACGTCCGGTCGAGAGGATTTCGTTATCGGCCAAAGGCCGCGCGGGGCGATCCGCGAAGTCGTTGACCATCACGACGGCACCGACGAAACTGCAAACGGCCTGTGCCTGCGGCGCGCTCTTCAGCCATTCGTTCAACGCGCCGCGCTCGTCGGACTCGAAATGGCTAAAGCCGATCCAGCGCAACTTGGCGGGATCGAGGATGGAAGAGACGCCTTCGAGCGTCGTAGAAAACATTTTCTTCATTCCTGTATGCATCAGAAACGGCTCGTCATCGGCGATGAGAAACTGATTGAACTGAATACCGAATTCGGGATGAAACGTGGAGATACGAAAGACGTCCGCGGCGATTTCCGTCACATGAGGTGGCATGGGTTTGCTCCTGTTTAAATTCAGCGACCCCATAGGGGTGACCTTGAGACTTTAGCTTGTGAATAGCGCAATCGACAAATGTTTCAAGACTACGAAAAATATTCGACCTGGCGGTGCTGGACATTCTTCGCTCGACCGGCTTAAGTTCACCGTCAATGCGGACGAGGTGATCCATGACGATGAAAAAGATGATCTTCGGCTTGAGTTTGGTTTTGCTCATTGCCGACCGGGAGAACGCCGGCGGACAAATGACGAAGCTCGTAGTCGCGTATGCGTCTCCGGCTGCGACTTTTTGTCCGGGATGGATTGCCAAGCGTGAAGGCATATTCGCGAGATACGGTCTCGATGTCGAAATGGTGCTCATGCAAGGGGCATCGACGTATATGCCCGCGTTGGCCAGCGGCAATATCCAAGTTCTCTACGGCGGCGGCACGGCGGTATCGCGGGCGATTGCGACCGGAGGCTTCGACGTGGTCGTGATCGCCACCGAGACGCGCTATGTGCCGTTGCGGATGATGGTCAATGCGTCGATTCAAACCCCCGCTCAATTGAAGGGCAAAAAGCTCGGCGCTGGACAAGCCGGGCTCGACGAGTATGCGACCATTCTGTATTTGGAAAAAATTGGCTTGACGCCGAACAAGGACGTTCAACTCGTCTATCTCGCGGGTGGCGTGCCGAGCCGGGCGGCGGCGATGAAACAAGGATTGATCGATGGCGTGGCGGTGAATCCACCCAACGAGTACGAGCTCGAAAAAGCCGGCTATCGCGAGCTCGCCAATTTTCTCGATTTCAAAATGCCCTATGCCGGTGTGCCGCATACGGTGAGCAGAGCTTTTCGTGATCGCAATCGCAAAGTAGTTGAAGATTACATGACCGCGGTGATCGAGGGCATGCAGATCTTTCGCACGAATCGGGAAAAAGCTTATAAAGCGATCTTCGAGTTAACCCGGCAAAAAGATCCGGCGCTGCTCGAGCGCACTTACGATTCCTATATGAAACAATACGACGCCATCGGCGGCGTGCCGTTGCCGTGGGAGGCCGGCATTGAAAGAATGATCACCGGCTTTCACGAGCGTTTTAACCCGCAGGGAATAAAAAACCGCGATGCCAAGCCCTTTATCGATCCGTCCTTCGTGCAAAAAGCTGTTGAGCGTTTGAAATTGGGCAAAAAATAATTCGTCAGGTCGGCGATTTTCCGCCGGAGACTCCGGTGTCGCGCCGGCGAGGATATTCTCCGCAGCTCATCAGCGCTTTTTGTAGAGGCCGTCAGTAAAACCGCTCTGATCAAGTTCTTTGACAAAGCTTGAGTCAACGAAGTCTTCAGGCTTGCCGGGTTTGCCTTTTGCCTCGGTTGCTAAAATCGTCTTGATGCCTTCCAAAGACGGGTACTGCTTTTTAGGCAAGACCGATTCGCTAAGCAGATTCTCCCAGGTTTTTTCGAGCACGTCACGATCGACGGTGCGGCCGATAAATCGCGCTAGCGCTTTTATCGCGCCTTCCTTGTCCGTGTAAATTCGCTGCACCACTTCCACTTGCGATTTAACGTAGCGGCGCACGATGTCGGGATGTTCGCGAATATATTTACGCGTCGTCGCCACGGCGGTGTGTTGGTAGACGAGACCGAGCTTGGGCAAATCAGCCAAGACCGTCATGCCGCGTTTCTGCGCGATAATGCTCGCAGGCGGATTCACTACGGTTGCCTGTACCCGCCCGGTCAACACGGCATCGACGCGCGCGGTGGTGCTGCCGATCTGCACGATCGTCACGTCCTTGCCCGGCGTCAAGCCGACCTTCTGCAACGCATAGCGCGCGATGAAATCCGACGACGAGCCGAAACGGCTGATCGCGACCGAGCCGCCTTTAAGTTGCTCGGGGGTTTTGATGTCTGGCCGCCCCAACAAATAATAGTTGAGCGAGGTCACACCGCCGGCGATCAACGTCGCGTCCGAACCGGCCAACACCGAGTTGACGACCGCCGCGCCGGCGAGTTGGGCGATGGGCGTGTCGGCGGAAACCAGCGCCATCACGGCCGTGGTGCCGCCGGTGAAAAAAACCAACTGGACGTCGAGCCCGTTTTTTTCAAAAATGCCCGCGTCCTTGGCGAACCAGGCAGGCAGCGCGTCGCCGCTGATGGCGCTGTAGCCGACGCTGATTCTGGTCAGTTGTGCTTGGCTCACACCGGCCCAAAAGGCAGCGGCTAAAAGGAAACCAATGGTCACCGACGTGGTTCTTCGCTTGATCATCGAGCGATCCTTATCCTCTGTTTGAGAGTGAGGTTTAATGATAATATTCCAACGTTGATTATGCGAACCCCGGCTGTTGCTTTATCCGAGGCGCCTCGCTACAGAATAAAGCAACCTACCTATACCTTATATTAAGGAGCGGTCAATGGCGCAAAAGTACGTGAACAGTTTCGGCACGCGACGGGTACTGAAGGTCGGCGGCGATAGCTACGATATCTTCAGCCTGACGCAATTGGAGACGGCGGGTTTCAAAAACATTTCGCGCTTGCCGGTTTCATTGAAAGTCTTATTGGAAAACTTGCTCCGGCAGGAAGACAACCATCACGTCAATAAAGCCGACATCGAGGCGCTCGCGAACTGGGATCCCAAGGCGAAGCCGGACAAAGAGATCGCCTTCATGCCGGCGCGTGTGCTGATGCAGGATCTTACAGGCGTGCCGGCGGTGGTCGATCTCGCGGCGATGCGCGAGGCGATGAAACGGCTCGGCGGCGATCCCAAGCGAATCAATCCGCTGGCGCCCGTGGATTTGGTCATCGACCACTCGGTGCAGGTCGATTTCTTCGGTTCGCCGGATGCGTTTCGCAAAAACTCCGAGATCGAATTCGAGCGTAACGTCGAGCGCTACGCGTTCTTGCGCTGGGGCCAAACCGCCTTCGACAATTTCCGGCTTATTCCGCCGGACACCGGCATCTGCCATCAGGTCAATCTAGAATATCTGGCGCCGGTGGTTTTTCGCCTTCAAAAAGACGGGGCGCATTTCGCATATCCCGACACGGTGGTCGGCACGGATTCGCATACGACGATGATCAATGGCTTGGGCGTCGTCGGCTGGGGCGTCGGCGGGATCGAAGCGGAGGCGGCGCTGCTTGGTCAGCCGATCATCATGCTCGCCCCCGAAGTCATCGGATTCAAGCTACACGGCAGGCTGCCCGAGGGCGCGACCGCCACGGACCTCGTGCTCACGGTCGTGCAGATGTTGCGTAAAAAAGGCGTCGTCGAAAAATTCGTCGAATTCTACGGCCCGGGGCTTTCCAGTTTGAGCCTCGCCGACCGCGCGACGATCGGCAACATGGGACCGGAGTACGGCGCGACCATCGGTTATTTTCCGGTGGACGATGAGACGCTGCGCTACTTGGAGCTCACCGGCCGCGATCCCGATCTCATCAAGCTCGTCGAGACCTACGCCAAAGCGCAGGGCATGTTCCGCACCGATGCTTCGCCCGACCCGATGTTTAGCGATACGCTAGAGCTCGATCTTGGCAGCGTGGTGCCGAGCTTGGCCGGGCCGCGCCGGCCACAGGACCGCGTGCCGCTAACGGAAAGCAAGAAGGCGTTCAAAGAAGCGCTGCCGTCTTTAATAAAAAGCGGCGACGTCAACAAGAGCGTCGCTGTACAAATGAACGGCGATAAATTCGACTTAACTCACGGGTCGGTCGTAATCTCCGCCATTACAAGCTGCACGAATACTTCAAACCCGTCCGTGCTGATCGGCGCCGGCCTTTTGGCTAAGAAGGCCGTCGAGAAAGGATTGACAAGTAAACCCTGGGTGAAAACCAGCTTGGCACCGGGATCGAAAGTCGTCACGGAATATTTAAAGGACAGCGGTTTGCTGCCGTACTTGGAAAAAATCGGCTTTCACATTGTCGGTTACGGGTGCACGACCTGCATCGGCAACAGCGGACCGTTGCCCGAAGCGGTGGCCAATGGTATCCAAGAGGGCGATCTTGTCGCCGCAGCGGTGCTCTCCGGCAATCGCAATTTCGAAGGGCGGATCCACGCCAACGTGCGCGCCAACTATTTGGCTTCGCCGCCGCTGGTCGTCGCTTATGCGCTCGCCGGCAGCATGAACGTCGATCTTTACAATGATCCGCTGGGCAACGACTCGCAGGGCAAGCCGGTTTACTTGAAAGACATCTGGCCGTCGCCGCAGGAGGTCAACGAGACCATGCGCAAATCGGTGCGCCAGGAGATGTTTAAAAAAGAATACAGCCAGGCCACCGAAGGCGATGAGCAATGGAAAAGGATGCCGGTGCCGCGCGGCGAGCTTTTTCAGTGGGACATGCAATCGACCTACGTGCGCCAGGCGCCCTATTTCGACGGCATGACGAAGACACCTGCAGATCCCAAACCCATCACCGGCGCACGCGTTTTGGCTTTGCTTGGGGACTCGGTTACGACGGATCACATCTCGCCAGCGGGTGCCATCGAGAAAAGTGGCCCGGCAGCGCGCTACCTTACCAACAACGACGTGCTGCCGAAGGATTACAATCAATACGGCGCGCGGCGCGGCAATCATGAAGTGATGGTGCGCGGCACATTTGCAAATATTCGCCTCAAGAACATGCTAGCTCCCGGCACCGAGGGAGGCGTCACGGTCCATCTGCCGGACAAGAAGCAAATGTCGATCTACGATGCGGCGATGCAATACCAAAAGGAAGGCATGCCGCTGGTGGTTATCGCGGGGAAAGAATACGGCACCGGCTCGTCACGCGACTGGGCGGCGAAGGGGCCGCGGTTGCTCGGCATCAAAGCGGCGATAGCGGAAAGCTTCGAGCGTATCCATCGCAGCAACCTGATTGGCATGGGCATCGTGCCGCTGGTGTTCAAGCCTGGCGAAAATCTTAAGACCCATGGGCTCACCGGTTTTGAGAAGTTCGATATTCTCGGCATCGGCCCAGGGTTGAAATTGCGCCAGGAGTTGACGGTGAAAGCGACGGCGGATGACGGCAAGACAACCGAGTTCAAAGTGATCTGCCGCATCGATACACCGGCGGAACTGGATTATTACCGGCACGGGGGGATTCTCGAATATGTCTTGCGGCAACTGCTGCAGAATTGATCAAAAAAGTTTCTGGGTGCGAGTTTCGAGGTCCTAGCTAACGAGAACCAGAAACAGGGAACTAGAAACTGATTACTAGACGCGAAGCGCTGGCGACCTTGGGCAAAACCTCGCTGGCGCTTTTTTTTGCCGATTCAATTTTTCGCGGCACTGGGACGGCCGCTGAAGGGACTGCTATGGCGACACCGGATTTTATCGGAAAGTTCACGGCCAATAACCCTGGCATCATGACCTTGCAGGGAACCAACCAGTATATCGTCGGCAAAGAGACGGGCCTGGTTATCGACGTCGCGCTGAGCGATGATTCGAACATGGACGGCATCATCGAACAGGCCGAGGCGATGGGCGTCAAAAAGATCGACAAGATATTGCTCACGCATATTCACAGCGATCATTGTAGCGGCGCGCTGGCGCTGCGCAAACGCTGCGGCGCCAAGCTCGGCATCCATCGCTCTCGTAAGGGCTATCTCGGCGGTGAAGACTTTCAGTACGACGACAATGATCGGATTTCTTTCGGCGACGGCGATCTCAACGTGCTGCACACGCCAGGCCACGAGTCCGGTCACTGCTGTTTCTACGAAGGCAGCGATAAGGTGCTGTTCAGCGGCGACAACATCCTCGGCTACGGCACTGCGGTGATTCATCCACCCGACGGCAACATGACCGACTATATGAAAACGCTCGAGCGGCTACTCGGATTCAATATCAGCCTGATCCTGCCGGGTCACGGCCCGCTCATCGGCAAGCCCGAAGCGAAAATTCGCGAGTACATCAAGCATCGCGTCGAGCGCGAGCGGCAAGTCTTGGCCGCGTTGCGCAGCGGACGGAACACGACCGGCGATATTACGCAGATGATTTATGTCGACGTGTCGGTAGCGCTGCAACGGGTCGCCGAGTTCTCCGTGCTGGCGCATCTGGAAAAACTGATGCGCGAAGGGCAGGTCAAGAAAGAAGGCAGCCGTTACCTGCTCATCAGTGAAAATTAACCGACCGTCGAGCGGACTCGAAGCGAACAGCTGACGTTTCAGGTTCGATTTCCAGATCCCGCCACGCCTCCTCACCGAGCTCGGTTAGACGATCCGCTGACGCGGCTTGCAGAGCCAGCACGTTGGGACCGCGCGCTTGCAGCAGCCAAGCGCGGCCGTCCTGCTGAGTCGCGATCAGCGTATGGAAGTTTGGTTGGCGCAGCGTCTCGAAACGGACGCCCTGGCGACTCTCCAGAACCTTGCGGTAACTTTCGAGAAACTCACCGGCACTGGTTTCGTCGTGCCAAGAACTGAACCAGAAAATATTCAGTAGAGCATCATTCTGAAACGAAAAAAGCTGATCGCCGCGCCATGCACTTGCCGTTTCGGCTGTATAGTTCGGCGCGTGCCTGCTTCGAAGCAACGCGCGGATCAACAACTCGCCGAGGCTTTGCTCGACGATCGGCCGATTGTTGAATCGACGGAGCACCGCCGTGGGGAAAAAACGCAGGGGCTGTTCGCGCTGAATGAAGTATTTTCTGGGGTGAAGAACTTGCGCGGTCGTGCTTGGAGGGTTGGCATAGAGACCGTTGACCCCCGGCCATCCATTGGCGGCAAACGCCCAATTCACATACTGGCTCCCGTCGCGGTAGGGAAAGCTGATTAGCTCGCGCAAAAACTCCGGCAGGCGCGCGGCCAACTTGTCTATCTCCGCGGCAACTTGAAGCATGCTCCGAACTTGCGCGGCTGAGAGTTTGCGGTTGTCCGGTCGAGCGGCGCGGCTCACTGCCGTAAACAGCGCGTCGCCGGCGCCGACGGCGCGAAGCGCTGCGCGATGATCTTCGAACATGGCGGAGTCGATTCTTTCGCGCCAACCGAACCGTTGTTCTTGCAGCGCGTGCGCCATGGCGATGACGGCGGGCAACTCTCCAGCGGTGGCTGGATTGATTTTTTCGTAGGGCGTGCCTAGGCGGCCTACGTCGGAGGATATGCTGATCACGCCTTTGGCGCGATCGTAACTGAACAGTTGAAGTATTTTTTCATATTCCGCCAGAGCGGTGGTTAGATCAACGTCGTTGGACAACAAGCCGATGCTCTTATACACCCATTCAATCTGCGGGATTGGCACCGCGCCGTAATACTCAGTTGGAGCAAGCTGCGATGGAATTTTGCTCGCTTGTGCGGGTCGAATTTCAACTCGCAGGGTGCGAGTAAGCGGCAGTTCACGCCATTCGGCCACGCTCTTGGTCAACTGAGCAAAGGCGTCCGGCGCGGGACTAGTGATTGGCGGCGGTGACAAACATCCGCTGAGCGCGGCAAAAACAAGCAGCAGTCGACTCGGCGATTTGAGCAGGCGACAAAACGTTGCCGGGATTGTTAGCGCGTTCGGTTCATCCACCTATTTCTCCATGATGATGACCGAGTAGCCGGCCTCGGTGAGTTGGCGGGCGCGCTCTTCGGCGTCGGACCGGCTCGAGAAGGTTCCCAGGCTCACTCGGTAATAGGTGGTATCCTTAGATTGGAGCGGCGCGATGGTTACATCGCTGAATGATTTGGCGACGCGGTCGCGCAGCTGCCGAGCGTTTTCCAACTGGGAAAACGAGCCCACCTGCAAGGTATAGTCGAGCGACGTGCGCACCGTCTGTATGGGTATCGGGCTGTCGAGGACGTCGATGCGAACCAGCGCCGTGCCGGGACCAATCATGTTGAGCGCTTGAGCAGCGGCGAAAGAGAGATCGATGATCCGTCCCTTGGCGAACGGCCCACGATCAGTGATCGTGACTTCGGTGGCGTTGCCGGTTTCCGTGTTGGTGACCATGACCCGTGTGCCGAGCGGCAGCGTTTGATGCGCCGCAGTGAGCTCGTTCTGATCATAGACATCGCCGCTTGCGGTGGCCTTGCCGTGAAATCCAGGACCATACCATGATGCGATGCCGTTCTGGCTGACCCGGCCCTCCGGCAGCGGGGGTAGGCGCACCTTGCCAGGCGGTATCGAGCAACCAAGGACGAACGCGAACAGCAGAAGCAGATTAAGCGCTCTGGCGCGACGGAACTTAGGGCCAGAGCCGATCAATCTGGACGTGAGCGCGGCCCGATACGTCATTGCCAGCGAATATATCGGAAAGCGCAACGAGAGAAAAGGCAATCCTGGCAAAAATTTGCTTAGGAGATGTCCGTATTCAACAACTCGTAAGCGAAAAGCCGGCCTTGAACGCCAAAAATCCGCGCGTAGAACGCGACGAGCGGTAAAATCGCACGGTTGCGTCGTGGGTCAATCTTGGGTGCAGCACGCGGTTTACGCGGCATGGTGTTTATGATAGTTTACGAACGACTTTGAAGGAAAGGTTCTTTTATGTCCGGTCATTCTAAGTGGAGCACGATCAAGCATAAAAAGGCGGCCAAGGACGCTAGGAAGGGAAAGCTTTTCACTAAGTTCATCAAAGAAATAACCGTCGCAGCGCGCATGGGCGGCGGGGATTTGAATTCCAACCCGCGCCTGCGCACCGCGGTGCTGACCGCAAGGGCGCAGAGCATGCCCAACGACAACATCGAACGGGCGATCAAGAAGGGGACGGGCGAGCTCGAAGGCGTGACCTACGAAGAAATCCAATATGAAGGTTACGGCCCCGGCGGCGTGGCGATCATCGCGCAGGTTTTGACCGACAACAAAAATCGCACGGTCTCCGAGATTCGCCGGATGTTCACCAAGCATGGCGGCAACATGGGTGAGACCGGCTGTGTTTCCTGGATGTTCGACAAGAAGGGATGGATCACCGTCGAAAAATCCCAAGTCGATGAAGATCGACTAATGGACATTGTGCTCGACGCCGGTGCCGAAGACGTGCGCGATGAAGACGAGATCTTCGAAGTGGTGACCCGGCCGGAAGATTTCGAAAAGGTCAAAGAGCGTTTGGATCAGGAAAAGATCTCCGTATCGAGCGCGCAGGTTACACTGGTGCCGAAGAATACCGTCGATGTCGATGCCAAAAACGTGGAACAGGTTTTGAAGCTCAGCGAAGAATTGGAAGATCACGACGACGTGCAAAGCGTCGCCGCGAACTTCAACATTCCCACCGAACTGATGGACAAGGCGAGCTAAACCAGTGGCGCCGATGCCAAAGAGCAGCGCCAAACCGCCCCATCGCGAAATCATTCTCGGCATCGATCCTGGCTCGCTAGTGACGGGCTGGGGACTCGTCGAGGCCGCGGGCAATCAGCTTCATCACATTTCCCACGGAACGATAATTACCACTGCGGCCATCGGTTTGCCGTTGCGCTTGAGCCGGATCCACCACGGACTGCGCGAAGTCATCGAGCGCTACCAGCCATCTATGGTGAGTCTGGAAAAAGTATTTTTTTCGCGGAATGTTCAAAGCGCGCTAAAGCTCGGCCAAGCGCGGGGTGTGGCGCTGCTGGCGGCGGCGGAGCGTGAGCTCGGCGTCGCCGAATATTCCGCCGCGGAAATCAAAGTTGCCGTGGTGGGTTACGGCCAAGCGACCAAAGAGCAGGTGCAACGGATGGTGAATGTGCTACTCGGTCTGCGCGGTGCAATCCGCGCCGACGCAGCCGATGCGCTGGCCAGCGCCATTTGCCATGCGCATCGTCGGACGTTTCAAAATCTGGTGATTCGATCGTTAAATGGGCGGGTCAAAGCGACTAGCTGGCGTGACTATCTCGAAACGGCCTCGCGGCGCTAAGGGCGGCGAAGGTCGCTTTCCCATCGCATGCAAATCTCGACGTGATCGCGCAAATTCATGGGACGTTAGCCCAAAAGATTCCCGGCGAAATCATCGTCGATGTCGGCGGCGTGGGCTATCAGATATTTATCCCGCTGAACGTGTTTTACCAATTGCCGGAAATCAACGCGCCGGTGAGCCTGCAAATTCACACCCATGTTCGCGAAGATGCGTTGCAGCTTTTTGGGTTTCGCGATTTTCCCGAGAAACAAATCTTTCTGCTGCTCATCGGCGTCTCGGGAATCGGTCCGAAGCTGGCCATCAATATCTTGTCCGGCATCCCGGCAGAGGAACTGGCTCGCGCGCTGCGAGAAGGCGATCAACCGCGGTTGATCGCTATCCCTGGCGTGGGCCGGAAACTCGCCGAGCGCATGATCGTTGAGCTGAAGGACAAGCTCGCAACCTTGGCGCCGATCGGCGCCGAAAGCGCGAAACCCGAAGTCGGTTCGCAGCTGATGCTGGATGCAGTTTCGGCGCTGGTCAATCTGGGTTATAAAAGACCTGACGCGGAAAAGGCGGTGCGAGAGGTTCTCAAAAAAGGCGACCATTCATTGGAAAGCGTGTTGAAAGAGAGCCTGCGGCTGCTAAGCCGGTAAGGGCTTGGCGGCCCCGGCGCTGATTTGAATCATGCTCAACGGAACCAAAATCGACGAAGACCTAACTTTCGAAGTTAACCTGCGGCCGCGCGGGTTCGACGAATACGTCGGCCAAGAGCAGGTTAAAGAGAATCTAAAGGTCGCGATTACCGCAGCTCAAGCGCGCCATGACGTGCTCGATCATATTCTTTTCCATGGTCCGCCGGGATTAGGCAAAACCTCATTAGCCTATATCATCGCCCGCGAGATGGGGGTCAACATTAAAGCCACGTCAGGGCCGGTGGTGGAGCGTCCTGGCGATCTTGCCGCGTTGCTGACCAATCTCGAAGAGGGCGATGTTCTGTTCATCGACGAGATCCATCGTCTGAACCACGTCGTCGAAGAAGTGCTCTATCCGGCGATGGAAGATTATCAGATCGACATCATGGTCGGTCAGGGGCCCGCGGCGCGCTCGATCAAGCTGCCGCTCAAGCACTTCACCCTCATCGGGGCGACGACGCGCTCCGGGCTTTTGACTTCGCCGCTGCGCGACCGCTTCGGCCATATTCATCGGCTCGACTTCTATGACACCGGCGCGATCACTAAAATTCTCAAGCGCTCGGCCGCTATTCTCGCTGTTCCCGAAGAGAACGACGGCATCGCGGAGATCGCTTGCCGTTCGCGCGGCACGCCGCGCATCGCCAATCGACTGCTGCGCCGGGTGCGCGACTACGCGCAAGTGAAGGGTGATGGCACGATCACCAAGCGGCTCACGGACGACGCGCTCAACATGCTGGAGGTGGACCGACTAGGACTGGACAAGATGGACACCATGCTGCTCGTGACTTTGATCGATAAATTTGCCGGCGGTCCGGTCGGCGTCGAGACTTTGGCCGCCGCCATCGGCGAAGAGAAGGATACCATCGAGGACGTCTACGAACCATTTCTGATTCAGGCGGGGTTTATTCAAAGAACGCCGCGCGGACGTCTAGCGACCGCGCTGGCATTCGATCATTTCGGCAGAACGCAAAAAACCGCGGCTGCGAATCAGCCGCGTAAACAGCCGAGTCTATTTTGAGCGGGCCGGATTGCCGGAGCATTATTTCAAACTAACAGGGATACGGCTATGGCGGGGATTGGCAAGACACTAATCTATCTTGGCCTTCTTTTGGTGATTGTCGGAGTGGTATTTTCCCTGGCCGGCAAATTACCCTGGCTGGGACATTTGCCAGGGGACATTACGATTCAGCGGGAGCGCTTCACGTTTTATTTTCCGCTTGCGACATGCATTCTCATCAGTCTGATAATTTCTCTTGTCCTTTATTTTTTTAGAAGGTAGCCCTCGGTCAAGGCGTTTATGGAAGTAGCCAATCCCGCCAGCTATGTCGAGCAAAGCCTCAAAATCGAGGAGAACAAGCGCCGCAAGCGCGAAGGAATCGTCATCCTCGTCACCGCCTTGATGGTTGCGGCGCTGATTTTTTTCGAAGTCCAGCTGCCTGATGTTGCGCCGGAGTATTCGCTCGGCAGCAATATCGTTTTCTTCCTGTTGATCAACGTCAATATTATCCTGCTGGGTTTGCTCGTGTTTCTGGTCGTTCGCAACTTGGTCAAACTGGTCGTCGAGCACAAGCGGCGCATGCTTGGTTCTCGCCTGCAGGCGCGCTTGGTTTTGGCCTTTGTTGCGATGGTGCTGGTCCCCAGCGTGTTATTGTTCATGATTGCGGGAGGTTTGCTGCGGCGATCGTTTGACCGGTGGTTTGATTCCAAGGTCGAAAGCGCGCTGCAAGGTTCGCTGGAAATCGGTCAAACTTACTATCAAAACTCCGCCAACAACGCGCTTTTTTATGCGCGTCAACTGAGTCAGCGGATCACGGCTGAAGGGCTCGCCGAACAGCCGCGCCTGGCAGACCTGAAAAAGTTCGTCGAGGCCAAGCAGCGTGAATATAATCTCGGCACGGTCGAGTTGTTTTCCCCTGATGGTCAGCCGTTCGTAGTGGCCTTCAATCAGCAGGTACCCACCGGCGTCACGATCAAGCCGGAAAGCGAATTTTTGAATCGGGCTTTGCGCGGTCTCGAAGTGACGCGCACTCAAGCGTTCGGCGACGGCGACGTGATTCGTGGCGGCGTGCCGATTTACGCGCGCGATAAGCGGATCCTCGGCGTCGTCGTCGTCGACTACTATGTGCCCAAGAGCATTTCGAAGCGAGCAATCCAAATTTCCCAGTCCTATGAACAGTACAAGTATCTGACGTTTCTCAAAGCGCCGGTCAAAAATAGTTATCTACTGACCATGCTGCTCATTACGTTGGTAATCATTTTTGCCGCCACATGGTGCGGGATCTACTTGTCCAAAGGAATCACTGTGCCGATCCAAAAGCTCGCCGAAGGCACGCATCAGGTCGCTCAGGGAAACTGGGATTATAAAATCGAGGCCGGGGGGGACGATGAGATCGGCATATTGGTAAATTCGTTCAATCAGATGACCGGTGATTTGAAGCAAATCAAGCTCGAGCTCGAGCGGCGCGGCAATGTGGTGCAAACCCTGTTGGCGAACATCGCGGCGGGCGTCGTGTCTGTGGACCCGTCCGGTAAGATCACCACTTGGAACAAGGCTGCCGAGCAGATCTTGGAAGTGGCGGCCGAGCGCGCGTTGGGAAAACACTACCAAGAGGTGTTTCGCGCCGAACCCCTGCTTGGGCTTCGCGAGATTGTGGACAGCGTCAAGGGAGGAGAGAGCATCGAACGAGAGATCAAACTGTCGTTGCACGAGCAGCTGCGCAACGTAGTGGTCAGCGCGGCGACGCTGCACGACGACGATGGGTCAATCTTAGGGACGATGCTCTTTCTTGAGGACATCACGCAAATTCAAAAAGTTCAAAGGATGGAAGCCTGGCGCGAGGTTGCGCGGCGCATCGCGCACGAAATCAAAAACCCGCTCACGCCGATCCAGTTATCCGCGGAACGGCTGCGCAAGCGCTATGCGAAGATCTTGGAAGAGGACGGCGGGATTTTGGATAAATGCACCGCGACGATCATCCAGCAGGTGGACGATCTTAAAAAACTGGTCAATGAATTTTCCCAATTCGCGCGCCTGCCATCCGCTCAGCTCATGTCACACGATCTCAACGAAATCGTCAGCGAAGCTTTGGTGCTCTTCAAGGAAGGGCATTCCGGTATTCAATTTCAATTTCGCCCCGGCGCAATCCCTCCGGTGGAGCTTGATCGCGATCAGATGAAACGAGTGCTGATGAACCTCTTGGACAACGCAGTTGCTGCCGTGCAGGGCAGCGGCGAAATCAAGCTGGCGACGAACTATGAAAACGCGCGCGGCAAGGTAACTCTGGAAGTCGCGGACAACGGATGCGGCCTCGCGCCTGATATTCGAAGCAAGATTTTCGAGCCCTATTTTTCTACTAAGGAAAACGGCACGGGCCTGGGTCTAACCATTGTAAGCCAGATCGTTGAAGATCATCGCGGCTATATTCGCGCATGGCCTAACGATCCCCAGGGAACGCGCATCATCGTCGAATTGCCGGCGGGGCAGGATACGGCTATTCCGATATCGGTGAAAAATGCGCTACACTCTTAAGAAAGAATCAGGAGGACCCGTGGAAGAGCCGGTGGCGCCCAAGACGATTTTAGTTGTGGATGATGAGGATGGCGTGCGCGAGTCTGTGCGCGAAGTTCTAAGTGACGAAGGTTATCGGGTCCTGGACACCGCCGATGGCACTCAGGTGCTGCGGATCATTAAGGAACAAAGACCCGAGCTGGTGTTGCTCGACATCTGGATGCCGCAGATGGACGGCATCGGTTTACTCAAGGAGATCAAAAGCCAGGAGCCGGACATTAACGTCGTCATGGTTTCCGGCCACGGCAATATCCATACAGCGGTTACCGCGACCAAATTCGGTGCCTTTGATTTTATCGAGAAGCCGGTGTCCTTGGACGGACTATTGTTAACCGTGCAGCGCGCCCTGGGGGAACTGCCCCGGGCAAGCGAGCCTAAGCACGCCGGCAGTCGGGCGACTCGATTGCGCGCCCCGAGGGCGACGCCCACGTCGAAAAGTGTAGCCGCGAACCCTACCATTAAGCAGCGGACTTTGAAGAAGAGCGTCGTGCTTTCCGGACAGGGGCTGCACTCGGGTGTCAAAACTGGTCTCATCTTGCATCCGCTGGCGCCGCATAGCGGAATCCTTTTTACTGGCATCTCAGGCGATGTCACGGTACCCGCCCACTTAGACTATGTGGGCTCCACGGGTTACGCGACTTCGCTGCGCTCTAAAGATTACGCAGTCGGCACCGTCGAGCACTTGCTAGCGGTGTTGCATAGCTACGGCATCACCAACCTTCTAGTCAAAGTGCAGGGCGAAATCCCGATCTTGGACGGCTCCGCGCTGGAATTTTGTCAGGCCATCGAAGAAGCCGGGATCCAGGAAGAAGACGAAGAGTGTGCCGCCATCGTCATCGAACGACAGTATCGGGTGGGTGCCGAAGGCGGCGAATCGATCAGCATCGAGCCCGCGAAAGGGTTTTCCATTCGCTACGTTTTGCGCTATCCGAAGCCAGTGGGCGAACAAGAACATACCTACGTGTTTCAGGGATCTAAGTATTTCAAAACCGAGATCGCCCCCGCGCGCACGTTCGGGTTTCTCAAGGACATCGCGCAGCTGCAGAACATGGGATTGGCGAACGGCGGCCGGCTCAGCAATTTCATTCTTATCGACGATGAGAAAATTGTGAACACCGAATTGCGCTACCCGAATGAATTCGCGCGCCACAAGATCCTCGATATCCTCGGCGATCTATACCTGCTCGGCAGACCGATTCGTGGCGCGGTGACGGCCGTGATGACTGGGCACTCAGACAATATCGCTCTGCTGCGGCAGATCCGCGAGGACATGAAACTCTAGGGGTTGGAAAAGTTTTAGCGATCACTCAAAGTTGGCCGGCACAAATATCTCTTATGGATTCTCAAGGCAATTATCCGCGACTTTTTACCATTGACGAAGCTAACGGTTTGCTACCTACGCTGCGACCGCTGGTGGAGCAAATTCTGGAAAATATCCGGCGTCTCAAGGGCGCCAGTGAAACCGTGATTCGCCGAGAAGGGCTCGATCCCGAGGCGCCCCATCTGATGAATCGCCTGCGCGACGACGGCGAGATCGCAAGGTTGATTGGGCAGGTAAAAGGTTGGGTCGACGAGATCAATAGTTATGGCTGCCTGTGTAAGGGGGTGGAGCAGGGGTTGATCGATTTCCCCTGCTTGTTCGGCGCGGAAGTGGTTTTTCTTTGCTGGCAGATCGGTGAGCCGAGTGTGGGTTTTTGGCATCGCATCGAAGACGGCTTTGCAGGCCGTAAACCCTTACTCGACGGCGAAACCTCTGATCCCGATAACAAAGTCTCCTATCACTGATCGGCCATTGCGATAAGTTAATAAGGTCTCACCGCCTGTTGATCGTTAGCCCGCCGTTCGGTGTATCCGGTTTTTTTTCATGAAGCCTCCGCCCCAGCGTGCCGAAGCTGCTTTATCGCTTCAGATCAAGGAAAAAGCTCAAAGTTTGGCTTTCGAGCTCGTCGGCATCTCAGCGGTGAGGCCGCCGCCGCACGAACAATCTTTCGCCCAATGGTTGCGTCAGGGCTTGGCCGGCAAGCTGGCCTATATGGAACGCACGGAGTCGCTGCGGCGCGATCCGCGCACGCTGGTGCCCTGGGCAGTCTCCGTGATCTCCGTGGGGATGAATTATTACACCGGATATTCGCGGCCGACTTCTTCGCCGACCCATGGATGGATCTCGCGCTACGCTTGGGGTGACGACTATCACGACTTGATGTCGAGTAGGCTGGAGGCGCTGCTCACGGGTATTAGAGAACTCCATGATGGTCACGTGCGCGGCAAAGCCTTCGTCGATTCGGGTCCCGTTATGGAGCGAGACTTCGCCGGTATCGCCGGGCTCGGCTGGATCGGTAAAAATACGCACCTCATTTCGCCCCGCAGGGGCTCGTGGTTTTTTTTGGGAGAATTGTTTCTGGATTTGCCGCTCGCTTACGATCGGCCGATTCGCGATCGCTGCGGTGCCTGCGAATTGTGCCTTCATGCTTGCCCCACCGGCGCCTTCGTAGGCCCCTATGTGCTCGACGCGCGCCGCTGTATCTCCTATCTGACCATCGAGTTGAAAGATTGGATGCCTCGATCATTACGCCCGCTTGTCGGCAATCATATTTTCGGTTGCGACATCTGCCAGGAGGTTTGTCCCTATAACGTCAAGGCGGGCACGACCGAGGAGCCCGCATATCAGCCAAGAGCCGGACTGCATGCGCCGGAACTGATCCCGCTCCTGTCGTTAACTGAAGCCGAGTTCCGCCAACGTTTCCGAGGTAGTCCGATTCTGCGCGCCAAACGGCGTGGGTTTTTGCGCAACGTTGCGGTCGCCCTAGGAAATCTTAAGAGTATCGAAGCAGTGCCGGCGTTGATTCGAGCCCTCGAGGACGAGGAGCCTTTGGTGCGCGGTCACGCCGCGTGGGCACTCGGCCAAATCGGCTCGCGGATGGCAATCGACGCTCTACAGTGCCGGTCGCAAACTGAGCTTGACGCCGACGTCCGCCGTGAAATGGAGGATGCGCTCAAAATACTCGCGGCGGAAGCGGCTCTTGCTACGGGCGGCTAGCGGGAAGCGGCCTTCAGCGCGTCTTCTAAGATTTTCGGAATTCGCGTGACATGACCCGCGTGATCGATACAGGCGTGCTTCGTCGAGCCGGTTGCGAGCAAACATGTGTCCGTTTCGCGTGAGATTCGATAACTGAACGAAAGCGAGACTCGGCCCATCTCCGCCAGCTCGCTCTCGGTCTGAACGACTTCGTCGAAGTGGGCCGACTGGTTGTAGTGACAGTTCACGTCCATCACTGGAAAGTGAAAGCCCGCCTGTTCGATGGCTGTGTAGGGGAGGCCGATCTGGCGCAGGAACTCCGATCGGCCGCGTTCGAACCAACGCAAATAGTTGGCGTAGTAAACCACTCCCATCTGATCGGTATCGCCGTAAATTACCCGGTATGAAGTGACGTTGGTGATCTTCTCGGGTAATTTTTTCATTAAACATTTTTAGTCCGTTTCCGCCCCAATCTCAATGCAAAGCGCAAGTTCCAGAACGGCGCGCTGCTTATCGCACGTGAATTAATTCACTGTCACGGGGTAGCTCGACGAATGCGATTTGCCGCCTCGTCGGCGCGAATGTTGTTCGAAACCCGCGAGGTCATCGTCTTGGTATACCAATTTCAATAACCAGACTGCGGAGAAGCGACAGAAGCTCCAGCTCAGCGCCAAGAGCGCATTTTTTTTGGAATAGACGATGTAGCTTTGGCCTATTACCCGGATCCTTCGAACCTGATGGGAAGAGGACTCTAGGGATGGCCCCAGTGCTAGATTTTGCTCGGTATCGCAGTGAAGATTCGAGTATGAACCGACCTTGATGAACTTGACGGGCGCCCGTTATGGTAAAATATTTCCAGTTGTTTGTGTGACTTTGCCGTCGGCGCTGCGCTGGCGGCTGCTTGCCTTGACAAGCGAAACTGAAGTGTGGTTTAAGCTGAGGAAAAATATTTTTGTCAAAACGACTTAACGTCGGCGAACGACGTGATTTTCGAGGAGGGTAGCGAATGAAAATTCTAGTTAGAAATGCGACTTGGCCGATTGGCGTGACGCTGGCGACGGTGCTAGCCATGGCGTGTAGCTCAGTGGATGAAAAGCCAGCACCGCCGCCGGCGGCAACGGCGAAACCGGCGCCGGCGCCCGCTCCGGCTGCGCCACCTGCTCCAGCGCCAGCGAAATCAGAATCCGCAAAGGCGTCGAAAACCAAAGCCGTCGAGGTCGAAGGCGTAATCAGCGCGGTGGGGCAAAGAACGATTACGTTTCAAATGGAACGGAAAGGCAAAGTTCGAGAAGAAGTTGTCGGCGTAGACGATAAAACGAAAATTGAAAAGGCCGGCTCGAACGTAAAGTTGCGAGACTTGCAGGAAACCGACAAGGCTCTGATTAACTATGAACCGGAGGCTTACACGCCGGCGCTCGCGATCAAAGTCGTAGGCAAGGGCGAGATTCAAAAAGTGGGGGGCGACGACTAAGATCGGTAGCGGTCGGCTCGATCGCCGCCGACAACCTCAAGATCGAACGACTGATCTTCCCTCAAAATCCTAAAAGTGATCCGTTCGCCCGGGCGCTTTTTCCACATTTCCTGGTAAAGCTCCTGACGCGAACGGATATCTTTTTTTTCGACAGCGAGAATAATGTCGCCCTGCTGCAGCCCGAATTTGGCAGCCGGTCCGTTCGACACCACGCCGCCAACAACCACATGCCCCGCCATGACTTGCGGATAAATGCCCAGCCAGAGTCGTCGCGGACGGCTGCGAACTTGCCCGTATTGCTTCAACTCCTGTTCGTAAACCTGGTAGTAATCAATGGGAATCGCCAGCGAGAATTTTCCAACTTCGTTCAAGTTAAGGGAGACAACACCCACCAATTCCCCGCGAAAATTAGCCAGTGTCCCGCCGCCGAAGCCCGGATTGGAGGCTGTTATTCGAATTGATTTGTCGATCATGTATTCCCACTGGCCGTCGTAACCCTCTAGGGATGTGACATAGCCACCGCTGACGCGTCGCGCGGTTTCGCCGCTGCTGGCTATCATGACGACGGCTTCGCCGAGGGTGACCGAATCGGCGGGCGCAAGTTTGAGGCTAGGCAAATTTCTCCCGGAGATTTTCACCAAAGACAACCCGGTTTCTTGATCCTGGGCCGCCACCTGGGCCGGATACTGCTCGCCATCCGGCAATGTTGCTGTAATCGAGGTCGCGCCTACAGTCACATAGTGAACCGTCAGAATATAACCGTCAGGATCGACGATGGTACCGGAACCGACGCGCTCAGAGCCGAGGTTGCGGGCGGATGGGTGGGTTTCCGGGATGCTGACATGCAGATCCACTGTCGCGGGCAGGATCGAGTGAATCAAACCCAGGTGTCCGTTCAAAGTGCTACTCCTTCGGCACCGCCGGAAACCGTTTGGACTGGGGCGTTCATTTGATCGATTGAAAATACTCTACCCTGCCAAGTGTCGCGACCTTCTAGACTTTTGAAGATTGCATTATGCACGCCGATCTTGTCGATGGACCATTGCGGGGCGACGGTAATGGCACGGTAAGTTTCCCCCGATAACCGATGCACTATAATATCCGGGCTCAAGCGCTCAAGAAAATCGACAACCAATTCCACGTATTCGTCACGGCTGAATAGCGGGACTTGCCCCTGTTGGTACAGCTTTTCGAGAGGCGTGTTCTTAATCACGTGCAGATTGTGCAATTTGACGCCGTCGATCCCGAGTTGGTTGAGTAAGTCAGACGTTGCCAACATCTCATCCCGGCTCTCGCCCGGGAAACCAAGGATAAGATGGGTGCAAATACGCAGGTCCCGCTCTTTGACGCGTTTCACGGCATCGACAAAGTCACTCAATCCGTGGCCCCGATTTACCCAAGCGAGTGTGCGATCATACATGGACTCAAGGCCGAGTTCGAGCCATAGGTACGTTTGTTTCGACAATTCGGCGAGCAGATCGAGCGTGTCCTCAGGCAGGCAATCCGGTCGTGTTGCGATAGAGATCCCGACGATACCGGGGATCCCAAGGGCCTCGCGATAAAGTTTTGCGAGCTTCGCCGAAGCAGCGTAAGTGTTTGTGTAGCTCTGAAAATAGGCGATGAATTTTTCAGCCCTGTGGCGCTTTTGGATTGCCACCGCGCCTTGTTCGAGTTGCGCGGTAACTGAAGTGCGCGGTCGATAGTCACCGGGAGTATGGCTTGCGTTGTTACAATAGATACAGCCGCCGACCGCCACTTTGCCGTCGCGGTTGGGACAGGTGAAATCCAACCGCAGGCCGATCTTGTAGACGCGCGCGTCGAAACGGTCACGCAGCACTCGATTAAACGAGTTGTAGCGCTTACCGCGCCAGCGCTTTTCAAGGGACTCCGGAAAATTCATGGGCCGAACAGAGACAGGGTTAACAAAAAGCCCAAGAATACTCAAGGTGATGAGATAAGGTGATGAAAGAATGATGAAGCGAAATTTCGGTTGTCATAGAGGCCTTGCAACCGGTCATCTCTTGCCCCGGAAGTCTCGAATATTTCATGATCTTTTTGCAATTGGAAGAATTTGCTTGCTTGACAACGGAGAGGAATTGTCTATATTCATTGAACACTGGACGGCCCGCACGACCGCTAATGAAAATCTCCGTCGACGAGATTCCTCAATCCCCCAAAGAGATAAAATTCTCCGAAAGCGTTGAGGAACTTAACGAGATCTACCGCCGGAGCAACAACCGGGATTTTGGTTTCCCATCCTCTCTGGAAGTAGATTTGACCTATTACCGCTCCGGGCCGGACATTTTCTTCAGCGGGCGTTTCCAGGGAATGTTTCGGGGATGCTGCGCGCGGTGCCTGGAGAATTACAGTTTTTCTTTGAATCGCCATTTTGATTTCGTCCTGACTCCTGATCCGGCCAAGGCTGAGCGCCGCGCTGAAGAATTGCGTAGGGACGAACTCGGCTTGAGTTATTATTCATCGGATGAGATTAATCTGGAACCATTAATTGCGGAACAAGTGATGCTGGCACTACCCACCCGGGCGCTCTGTTCGGATAAATGCCGCGGGCTGTGCGCCAATTGCGGCGCGAATCTCAATGGAGAGACTTGCGCCTGTTCCGCCCCTGATGGCGATCCTCGAATGGCGATCTTCCGTACGCTCAAAGTCGGTCGCTAATTCACGCTCAAAACTTAAATACTGCCGCCGTGGTGCGCGGAGAAAGACAGGACTCAACCGATGCCGGTACCGAAAAGAAGAACTTCGAAGCGGGTGAAAAACCAGCGCCGTGCGCATGACGGCTTGACCAAGCCGCAATGGAGCACTTGCTCGAACTGCGGTGAAACGGTCATGCCGCACCGCGCCTGCGCTCATTGTGGCTTTTATCGTGGCCGCGCAGTTCTGCCGGTCGAACAAAGCTAACCAGTCTCCGACCCCATATGCCGAAAATTGCCATCGACGCGATGGGTGGAGACCACGCTCCGCACGTGGTCATCGAGGGGGCTCTGCTTGCGGCCCAAGAACTCGGCGTCGAAATGGTTTTGGTCGGTGACAAAGAGCTGATCGAAGGAGAGCTCGCCAGGCACAAAGGCGCGCCAAATTTCAATATTGTCGCCGCCTCCCAAGTCGTGCCGATGCATGAATCGCCGAGTATCGCGCTGCGCAAAAAAGATTCCTCCATGAAGATTGGGTTCGAGTTGATGAAGCGCGGCGAGGTCGATGCCGTGATCAGCGCCGGGAACTCGGGTGCGATGATGGCTCTCGGCATGTTCGTTATGGGGACGCTACCGCAGGTGGCCCGTCCCGCCATTTTGGTCGTTGTCCCAAGCCTGGATAAAGGCACGGTGATCGTCGATGCCGGCGCAAATGTTGATTGTAAGCCGCGTCACTTGGTCCAGTTCGGTCTTATGGGATCGATTTACGCCGAGCGGATCTTGAATATTGCGAAACCACGCGTCGGAGTGTTGAGCAATGGCGAAGAGCAAGGCAAGGGCAACGATCTGACCCGGGCGGCAAGCGAACAGTTAGCGGCGACGTCACTCAATTTCATCGGCTATGTCGAGGGTCGGGATATTTTTGGCGATCATGTGGATGTCGTCGTCTGCGACGGTTTTACGGGAAACATCGCGCTCAAAACCATGGAAGGTGTCGCGAGTTTTGCCGGCGCCGTATTGAAAAACGCTTTCCAAAAAAATCTTTCCAGTCGTTTGGGTTATTTGCTGAGCCGTAATTCTCTCGCCGAAGCCTATCGCCGGTTGGATTATGCCGAGTATGGCGGCGCTCCGTTGATCGGTTTAGACGGCGTGGCGATTATCGCTCACGGCGGCTCCAGTCCGCTGGCGATCAAGAATGCCATTCGGGCCGCGCGTGACGCTGTTGATCAGCAGATTAATCTCCACATCGCCGATGCCTTGGGGGACACGGATGGCGTTGGGGGTAAGAAGGAAGGTTTGCCGCGCAAGCTTTGGGAGCGCTTTAAATCGAAAATTGAGTCATTGGGCGAGAAAACGGAATCTGACGCCGATCCGGAAGAACGGAGGGGAGGTGGCGAGTAGTCATCTGGCGTTTGTTTTCCCCGGGCAAGGATCACAGCACGTCGGCATGGGTAAAGAATTCACCGCCGAGTTCCGGGTTGCCCAAGAGATTTTTGCCGAGGCCGACGACGCGCTCGAATATTCTCTCAGCGCGCTTTGCTTTAACGGTCCGGAAGCCGAGCTCAAGTTGACCGAGAACACCCAACCCGGGATTCTCACCGCTTCGATCGCGGCTTTACGGGTACTCGAGACCGAGACTCCGCTGCGGCCATCATTCGTCGCTGGCCACAGTCTGGGAGAATATAGTGCGCTGGTCGCCGTGGGCGCGCTGCAATTCCGCGACGCGGTTAAAATCGTGCGCGAACGAGGACGCCTAATGCAGCAGGCCGTGCCCTCCGGCCAAGGCGCGATGGCGGTGGTGCTTGGCTTGGAGATGGAGGCGGTGCGCGCGCTGTGCGCGGACGCTAGTCGCGACGAGGTCGTGTCCCCTGCCAATTTCAATGGCGCCGGACAGGTTGTTATTTCGGGAGCTAAGGGCGCCGTTCAACGTGCCATGGAATTGGCAAAGGAACGCGGCGCAAAAAGAGTGCAGGATCTGCCGGTGAGCGCGCCGTTTCACTGCCGGCTCATGCAGCCCGCTGCTGATGGCCTGAAGCAAATATTGAGTGACGTCACGGTTCGCCCCTTCGTTACGGGTGTGGTTACAAACGTTGAAGCTGAAGTTAATCTGAGTGCTGAGCGAGTGAAATCGCTACTCGTCGATCAAGCCGTGTGTCCGGTGCGTTGGGAAGAAACGATACGAAAGTTCGCCGAATTGGGCTGTGATCGAGCCCTCGAGATCGGTCCGGGCAAAGTCCTCAAAGGACTGATGAAGCGAATCGTTCCGACGATGGAGATTGACAACTTCGCGGTGCCGCAGGATCTGTCGAGGCTTGCGTCGGCGTGGACTCAATGAATCTCCACGGTCAGATCGCGCTCGTTACCGGTGCTAGTCGCGGCATCGGCCGCGCGATCGCACTGGCGCTTGGGCGTTCGCGCTCCCATGTGGTTGTCAATTACCGCGACAACCAGTCGGCGGCGGAGGAGTCTTTGGCGAAGATTGTCGCCGAAGGAGGCCAGGGCGAGCTTTGCCCCTTCGACGTCGCCGAAGAGAATCAGGTCGAAGCCGCAGTCAAGGGAATCGTTGACCATCACAAGAAAATTGATATTCTCGTTAACAATGCCGGTACAACCTCTGATAGTCTTTTGATGCGTATCAAGCCGGCGGATTGGGACCAGGTTATCGGCACCAATCTCAAGGGTACCGTTCTCTGCACCAAAATCGTCTCGCGCTACATGATCCGCCAGCACTTCGGCCGGATCATTAACTTGTCGTCAGTGGTGGGGCAAATGGGTAACTCCGGGCAATCGCTCTACGCTGCATCCAAAGCGGGAATCATCGGCTTCACTAAAGCGGTGGCCCGTGAGGTGGCATCCAGAAGCGTAACGGTGAATGTCGTTGCGCCGGGGTTTATCGAAACGGATATGACGGCCAAGCTGCCGGAAAAGCTACGCGAGGAGTTTCTTCATGCGATCCCGCTCGGTCGTTTTGGCACTTGCGAGGAAGTCGCTGAAATGATTGTATTTCTTGCGGGGGAAAAATCCGGATATATTACCGGACAGGTGTTTGGTATTAATGGTGGACTGTACATGTAACGAATTTGTAGCAGGAGGTATGTGAAGATGGCGGCGTCTGTTCAGGCTAGGGTAAAGGAAATTGTATGTGAGCAACTTGGGGTAAGCGCAGAAGAGGTGACCCCGGAAGCTTCATTTATAGAAGATTTAGGGGCCGATTCGCTGGATATCGTCGAATTGGTGATGGCGCTCGAGGAAGAATACGAGATGGAGATCTCCGACGAGGACGCGGAAAAGATCAAGACCGTCCAGGATGTCATCACTTATATTGAAACCCATCGTTAGGATCTCCGGGTCGCGTCCAGTGTATTAGGGCTAGTTGATCGCCCCAAACAGTCACTCAAGAAGTAGAGCAAATCGCAGGGGAGTGGGATCCGGTGTCCATGCTCCTGCGATTTTCTTTATTTCAATAATGCGGGTCAAGTTCGATTGCGAATTATGATCGTATTCGGTTGCGACCACGGCGGCATGGAGCTCAAGAACTTTCTTCTGGATTGTCTGCGCTCCAAGGGGCTTGACGTGTATGATCACGGTACCCACGGCAAGGACTCGGTGGATTATCCAGATTATGCGCGCTCGGTGTGCCGCAGCGTCGTCGCGGGCGATGCAGATCGAGGTGTGCTTGTTTGCACGAGCGGCATCGGTATGTCGATCATCGCCAATAAGTTTCCCGGCGTGCGGGCGGCGCTGGTGCAGGACCTCGACGGCGCCCGCTCGAGCCGCGAGCACAACGATGCGAACGTATTGGTCCTAAGCGGCGCGAAGACCGACCCGTTATTGGCTCAACAAATCATCGAAGTTTGGCTGACCACGCCATTTGCCGGGGGTCGGCACCAGCGGCGCGTCGACAAAATTACGCAAACCGAAAGAGATCTGGGTATTCGGCTCGCTCCCGAAACAAAGAAGGAATAACGCGAAGGAAACCATATGTCATTTCTAGAACAAGTCGATCCGGCCGTTTTCTCGGCAATTCAGAAAGAAACGCAGAGACTGGAAGGCAACCTGGAGCTGATCGCATCTGAAAACGTCGTGAGCGAAGCGGTGTTGGAGGCGCAAGGTTGCGTGATGACCAACAAGTACGCCGAAGGCTATCCGGGCAAGCGGTATTATGGCGGCTGCGAGTTTGTCGATGAAGTCGAGTCGTTGGCGATCGCGCGGGCCAAAGAGCTATTCGGCGCCGATCACGCGAACGTGCAGCCTCATTCGGGCTCGCAAGCCAACATGACGGTCTATCTCTCGGTGTTAAAGCCAGGCGACACTTATTTGGGAATGAACCTGGCCCACGGCGGCCATCTGTCGATGGGCAGCCCGGTTAATTTTTCTGGATTTATTTACAAAGTGGTTCCCTACGGCGTTTCGGAAAAGACCGAAACCATCGACTACGACGAGGTCGAGCGGCTCGCGAAGGAACATCGCCCCAAATTGATCATCGCCGGTGCGAGTGCCTATCCTCGCATCATCGATTATTCCAGGTTTCGTCAAGTCGCCGACCAGGTGGGTGCCTTGCTGATGGTCGACATGGCGCACATCGCCGGATTGATCGCGGCGGGCTTACACCCGAGTCCGGTGCCCTACGCGGATTTCGTTACGACAACCACGCATAAAACTTTACGCGGGCCGCGCGGCGGTCTGGTGCTCTGCAAAGCCGAGCATGCGAAGATCGTCGATAGCCGGGTTTTTCCGGGCATGCAAGGCGGTCCGTTGATGCACGTGATCGCCGCTAAAGCGGTGGCGCTCAAAGAAGCTTTAAGCCCGGAATTCAAAATCTACCAGCAGCAGATCGTCAAGAACGCCCAGACGCTGGCCAAGGCACTGATGCGCGCCGGATTTCGCCTCACGTCGGACGGCACCGACAATCATTTGATGCTGGTCGATTTGCGTAAATCCGAGCTCACGGGCAAGGTAGCGCAAGAGACTTTGGATAAAGCGCGCATTACCGTCAATCGCAACGCCGTGCCGTTCGACACGCGCTCGCCGTTTGTCACTAGCGGCGTGCGCATCGGCACGCCGGCCGTGACCACGCGCGGCATGAAAGAAACGGAGATGGACTTGATCGGGGATTTCATTTCCCGAGCGCTGAAACATGTGGGCGATGACGCCGCGCTGCAAGGAATTGCCGGTGAAGTCGGCAGTCTGTGCAGGAGGTTTCCCGTCTATCCGCATCGGTTGGGGAAAGCTTAGCTGGAGGGCTAGAAGATCGAAGATTGGGATGGAGGATTGTCCGTAGCGATCTTCTAACTTCGATCCTCTTTCTTCGATTCTTACTATGAAATGTCCTTTTTGCCACGAGACGGAAAACCGCGTCATCGATTCGCGATTGAGCAAGGATAGCAATATGATCCGGCGCCGGCGCGAATGCGAGCGCTGCACGCGGCGCTTTACGACTTATGAACGCGTCGAAGAAATGATGCCGTTGGTGGTAAAAAAAGACGGCCGGCGCGAAGCTTACGATCGGATAAAAATCGTCAACGGTTTGAAACGCGCGTGCGAAAAGCGTCCGGTCAGCATCAATACCATCGAGACGATCGCCGATCGCATCGAGCGCACGCTGCAAGAGCGCGGCGAAAAAGAAATCCCCAGTTCCGTGATCGGCGAAGCGCTGATGCGCGAGCTTCACGATACCGATCCCGTGGCCTACGTCCGTTTCGCATCGGTGTACCGCTCCTTCAAGGATATCGGCGAGTTTATGGTCGAGTTGGAGGAGCTGATCAAAGAACGCAAAGGTTTGCCGCTGGCCAAAACTGCCGAACCGGGACGCAGAAGGGAATAGCTCCGTTGTCCGGCGCCTCATGGAGCGACTCCGATAAACGATACTTACGCGTGGCTTGCCGGCTGGCGCGCAGGGCGGCGGGCCGGACCAGCCCCAACCCTATTGTCGGCGCCGTGCTGGTGCGCGGCGGGCGGATCGTCGGCACCGGCTTCCATCGATTCGCCGGTGGCGATCATGCTGAAATCGTCGCGCTCAAGCACGCCGGTCCGAAGGCCCGGGGCGCGACACTCTATATCACTCTGGAACCATGCAACCATTACGGTCGTACGCCGCCGTGTACGCAGGCGTTGATCCGTGCCGGGGTCAAAGAAGTGGTATGTGGCACGAGGGACCCCAATCCTCTAGTCGCGGGACAGGGCTTTCGCCGGCTACGGCGGGCGGGGATTAAAGTTCGCGTCGGCGTGTTGGAAAACGACTGCCGCGCGCTCATCGAGAGTTTCGCGAAATTCATTACTCGCCGGCTGCCGTTCGTAACTCTCAAACTGGCAGCTACTTTGGATGGCAAAATCGCCGCAGCTAATGGCGATGCGCGCTGGATCAGCGGTGAAGATTCGCGCCAAATCGTTCACCGGATGCGCAATGCGGTCGATGCCGTCGTCGTTGGCGTAGGAACTGTGAAAGCCGATGATCCTCAACTGACATGTCGAATTCCGCGCGGCCGTAACCCGTGGCGGATCGTCTTGGATAGCCGTCTAAGTATTCCGCTTTCTGCGCGCATTCTGCGCCAAGTCGATCCGGCAAAGACGATCGTCGCGACGGGGACTCGGGTTTCCGCAGCAAAGACGCGCGCGATCGAAGCGCTGGGCGCGCAGGTATGGCCACTGCCGCTTAAGCGCGGCAAGGTAGCATGGCGCCCTCTGCTGCGAAAGCTCGCGGCTTCAGGAGTCGTCACCGTGATGATTGAAGGAGGGGCGGGCATCGCCGCGTCGGCAGTCAAAGAAAAAATCGTCGATAAGATTATTTTTTTCTACGCACCAAAAATTCTTGGCGGGGATGGGTGGGCAATGATCGAACGGTTGGGTATTAGACGGGTGAAACAGTCGGTGCCGGTCAAGAATCTGCACGCAATGAATTCCGGCGGTGATTTAATGGTCACCGGTTATCTGTAGAGGCGGCCGGTCATTGACGAGATTCGATCAGGAGTTGGAGATTGGGCGCATGTTTACCGGACTTATCGAAGACGTGGGAACCATTGGCGTGCTGCGGCTGGAAAACAATGCGGCAGTCTTAACTGTGAAGACCAACCTGCCGGTGCATTCGATGCCGCGGGGCGCGAGCGTTGCCGTCAATGGTGCCTGCTTAACCGTTGTTAGGAAGAGCAGCAAGACGTTTACCGTGGATGTTTCCCCGGAGACGTTGCAGCGCACCAACTTGGAAACCTTGGCCGTCGGTAGTTCCGTCAACCTGGAGCGGCCGATGCGCTTGGCGGATCGGCTCGGCGGACATCTAGTGACCGGCCATGTCGACGGTCTCGGCACGATTGAGACGATTGAACAGGAAGGCGAGTTCACCATCGTTACTTTTGCGGTTCCCGCGCTTCTCGGCGCCTTGCTCGTACCGAAAGGGTCGGTCGCCGTCGACGGCATTAGCTTGACGGTCAATGTTTGCCGAAAGCGGCGATTTTCGGTGGCGATCATTCCATTTACCATGAAGCACACTAATTTGCGCGCTCGGAAGGTTGGTGATAAAGTCAACATCGAAACCGATTTGATCGGGAAATATGTGCAAAGCTTCATGCGACGACGCTAGAAGTATGTCGCGCATATGAATTCGAAACGCTCAGTTCCATGCCGCTCTCTACGATTGAAGAAGGTATCGAGGAAATCCGCAACGGCCGGCCGGTCATTTTGGTCGACGAAGATTCGCCCGATAGCGACGGTTTCTTCTGTCTCGCGGCCGAAAAAGTAACCGCCCAGAGCCTCAATTATTTGCTACAACACGGGCGCGGCATTATCTATGTGACGCTGATCGACGAGCGAATTCGCGAACTGGGAATTCCGATGATTGCGGAAGAAAACAGCCGACTGGCGGGTCTGCTTTGCGGCGCGTCCTTTTCCGTGAGATTGGAAGGCGTCCACGGAGTTTCAGCGCAGGGACGCGCGCATACAATCCAGGCGGCGATCGCGGATAGTACGAAGCACGAAGATCTCGTTATTCCCGGCCACGTGCAGCCGCTTCAGGCCCGCAGCGGCGGCGTGTTGGCGCGTTCGGGCCGCACCGATGCGTCGGTGGATTTAGCCCGCTTGGCCGGCTTCAAACCGGCGGGCGCCATCTGCCAGATTTTGGCCGACGATGGTTCGGTGGCGATACTACCGGCACTCCAACGGCTGGCCCAGCAAGAGGGACTTAAAATCGTCTCGGTGGCAGACCTGATCGCTCATCGCTTGCGCAACGAAAGCTTGGTGAGGCGCGTCGCTGAAGAAGAATTTCCGACGATTCACGGCGGCATGTATCGGGCGATTGTTTTTCGCAACGAGGTTGACGGCCTCGAACATATGGCGCTCGTTAAAGGCGATATCAGTCACGCCGAACAGGTCTTAGTTCGGGTCCATTCCGAATGCCTGACCGGCGATGTGTTCGGCTCGGAACGTTGCGATTGCGGGGACCAGATCCGTCAATCGCTGCGGCTGATCGACGAGCAAGGGCGAGGAGTGCTCATTTACATGCATCAGGAAGGCCGCGGTATCGGCTTGACCAACAAGATCAAAGCCTACGCGCTGCAGGACCAGGGACGCGACACCGTCGAGGCGAATCTGGAATTGGGATTCAAAGAAGATTTGCGCGATTACGGTATCGGCGCGCAGATCCTGCGCGAGCTCGGCGTGGAGAAAATTTCTTTGTTGACCAACAATCCGCGCAAAATCACTGGGTTGGAAGTTTATGGCGTGAAAGTCGTCGAGCGCGTGCCGCTGGAGGTTCAGCCACGGGACACCACTATCCACTATTTGCGGACGAAACAAACCAAGCTTGGCCATTTATTGACGAATCTCGAGTCCAAACCGGCTAAGGGTTAGAACCTGACCCCTCGGTGACGAGCGATGCCCGCATCGATCGAAGGCAAGAAAAACGCGCAGGGACTTAAGATCGGCATCGTAGTAAGCCGTTACAACCATTTCATCACGGAAAAACTTCTTGAAGGTGCTTTGGACGGATTTCAAAGCCACGGCGGAGAAGATAAAAATATGACGATTGTGCGGGTCCCTGGCGCCTTTGAGATTCCCCTGATCGCCGAGAAGATGGCCGCCAGCCGCCGTTTCGACGCTCTGGTGTGTTTGGGCGCCGTGATCCGCGGAGATACCCCGCATTTTGACTATGTTTGCGATGCGGTCACGCGGGGGATTGGCGATGCGGTCCGAACGCATAAGATTCCGATCGGTTTCGGTGTGCTGACCACTAACGACGTCCAACAGGCCATGGAGCGCGCGGGTGCGAAGGATGCCAACAAAGGCTATGAGGCCCTCTTGACGGTTGTCGAGATGATCGATGTTATTCGGCAGCTGTCGTAGCGCTCATTACGATTTCACCGCACTTACGTTTGAGTTGCCATTGTCAGAGAATCAGGAAACTTTTTCGCCTGGGCAGTCGATTAAGACCACGCGACGCAAAGGGCGTGAGCTGGCGCTCCAAGCGCTGTATCAAATCGAAATAACGGCCGATGCTTCGGTTGCGGCGGTGGATATGTTTTTGCAGCATTTCGAGGGCAACGCGCCAGCCAAGGAGTTTGCGCGCCGATTGGTTTCTGGAGTGGTGAGCCAGCGCGCGGAGATCGACCGCCTGATCGAAAAATGCACGGAAAATTGGAAGCTCGCACGCTTGGCGAAAGTCGATCTAGTGGTCTTGCGAGTGGCGACCTACGAATTGGTCTTTTGTCCCGACATCCCGTCGCGCGTCAGCTTGGACGAGGCCATCGAAATCGGTAAACGCTTTGGCAGCGCCGAATCGGCCACGTTCATCAATGGGGTCTTGGATCACGTGGCGCACGCGAGCGGCGATAAATCGCCATAATCGAAAAATTATGGAAGAGCGTTATCAACCCAAAGCCATAGAGGAAAAATGGCAGCTCCGCTGGGAAGAAGACCAGGCATTTCATGTCACCCAGAATTCAAGTGAGCCGAAATATTACGTCCTGGAGATGTTTCCTTATCCTTCCGGCCGCATTCACATGGGGCACGTGCGCAATTACTCCATCGGTGACGTAATTGCGCGTTACAAGCGCATGCGCGGTTTCAACACGCTTCATCCGATGGGCTGGGACGCCTTCGGCTTGCCGGCGGAAAACGCGGCGATCGAGCGCGGCGTGCATCCCGAAGCATGGACCCGGGAAAATATTCTTTACATGAAGACCCAGCTCAAGCGCATGGGGCTTTCTTACGACTGGGATCGCGAGATTGCCACGTGCGAGCCTGACTACTATCGCTGGAATCAGTGGATCTTTCTGCAGTTTTTCAAGAAGGGATTGGCGTATAAAAAAAGCTCCTTTGTCAACTGGTGTCCGTCGTGCGAAACGGTCTTGGCGAACGAGCAGGTGATCGACGGCGCGTGCTGGCGATGTGATTCGCCGGTCGTGCAAAAGGAGCTCGAACAATGGTTTTTCCGCATCACCGATTACGCTGAAGAATTGCTCCACGATTTGGACAAACTTACCGGGTGGCCCGATAAAGTGCTCACCATGCAGCGCAACTGGATCGGTAAATCGATCGGCGCCGAAATTGATTTTCCGTTGGTCGGCCGCGAAGGGGCGCTGCGAATCTTTACGACGCGTCCGGATACGATTTACGGCGCAACGTTCGTTTCCCTCGCTGCCGAACATCCGTTGGCGGGCAAACTTTCCGCCGGTACGGCGCAGGAAGACACGGTCAGAGCATTTATCGAGCGTTTCACAAGCGTCAGCCAAGCGAAGCGCGGAGCGGAAGAGGGAGAGAAGGAGGGCGTCTTCACCGGCTCCTACTGCCGAAATCCCTTTACCGGTGAAAACATTCCCATTTACTTGGCTAACTTTGTGCTCATGGAATACGGCACCGGTGCGGTCATGGCGGTGCCCGCACACGACCAAAGAGATTTTGAATTCGCAAAAAAATATCAGCTGCCGATTCGCGTCGTGATCCAACCGCGCGATCAGCCGCTGGCCGCAGATGATTTGACCGAGGCCTATGTCGATGAGGGCATCATGGTGAATAGCGCCGGCTTTTCGGGCCTGGCGAATACGGCAGGAAAAGAACAGATCGCGGCTCACTCGGAAGAAAAAGGCTGGGGTAAAAAGGCGATTCGATATCGCCTGCGCGATTGGGGTGTATCGCGGCAGCGCTATTGGGGGACGCCGATCCCAATCATTTACTGCGATCGATGCGGCCCGGTAGCTGTTCCGGAAGATCAACTACCGGTCATGCTTCCGAAAGATGTTCCGTTTACCGGCAAGGGTGGCTCGCCGCTCAGCGAAAGCAAGCTTTTTTCACAAGTTGCCTGTCCGAAGTGCGGCGGCCCGGCCCGCCGCGAAACCGACACCATGGACACGTTTGTGGATTCTTCGTGGTATTTTCTGCGCTACACGTCAGCCAGATTCACCGAAGCGCCCTTCGATGTTGAAAAAGCGCGCTACTGGATGGCGGTGGATCAGTACATCGGCGGCGTCGAGCACGCCGTGCTGCACCTTCTCTACGCACGCTTTTTTACCAAAGCGTTGCGCGATTTGGGACTGGCGAAAGTCGATGAACCGTTTACGAATCTATTGACCCAGGGGATGGTGTCTAAAGAGACCTATCGGTGTGTCGAGCATAACTGGCTGTTTCCCAGTGAACTGATAGGCTCTGAAAAAGACGGCTGGAAGTGTTCGCAATGCCATCGGCCGGTCGAAAAAGGCCGCGTCGAGAAAATGTCCAAGTCGAAAAAGAACATCGTCGACCCGGAAGACTTGGTCAATCGCTTCGGCGCCGATACGGCGCGCCTGTTTACGCTCTTTACCGCGCCGCCGGAAAAAGACCTGGAGTGGAGCGATCAGGGCGTCGAAGGCGCCTTTCGTTTTCTCTCCCGATTGTGGCGATTTGTTTATCAAAACCGGGGAGGTTGGTCGCCAATCTCGGCCAATGGCGGCGGTGAAATTTCACCGGAGCTACGCGATCTCCGGCGCATGATCCACCGGACCATCAAGAAGGTCACCGACGACATCGACGGGCGCTTCCATTTCAATACTGCGATTGCAGCGATCATGGAGCTGTTCAATGCTTTAAGCGCGGCGGCACAAACCGAACCCAAATCAGGTGCGGCAACGGCGCTCGTTAAAGAGGGCGTGAAGACGATGATCGTCTTGCTCGCGCCCTTCGTTCCCCACGTGGCCAACGAGCTGTGGGAAGAGATCGGAGAGGGAGATCGCTTGGATCAAGTTCCCTGGCCGAGCTATTCCGCGGCAGCGCTCGAAGAAGAAAAATTACTGATTGTCGTTCAAGTCAACGGCAAGGTACGGGGAAAGATCACAGTCCCGGCGGATGTGAGTCAGGACTATATCGAAACCAATGCGCTGGCGGATCCCAAAGTAGTCGGCTTTTTGGACGGTAAAAATGTGCGGCGGGTGGTTTACGTGCCGCGTCGATTGGTTAACATTGTCGTGGAGGGTTAAATCGTGCAACAGATTCGCTTGCTTTGGTGTTTTTCGGTTCTGTCGATTGGGTTGGCGACCTTTGCGACGCTCGGCGGCTGCGGCTATCAATTTGTCGGAGAAAGCTCCTTGCTGCCCAAGGAAGCCAAAACGATGTATGTGGAGCCGTTCGTCAATCGCAGCCGCGATGTCGGAATAGAAAAGGAACTAACGACCGCGTTGCGGGGAGAATTCTACCGTCGCGGACAACTCAAGGTGGTCGAGAGCTCCGAACAGGCCGATGTGATTCTCAGCGGCGTGATTCGCTCGTTGGATAGCAGCGTGGCTACGGTGAACCGAGAAGATGAAGTACTCCAGTATGAATCCGTGCTCATTTTAGACGTGACTTTACGGCGCCGCGAGCCCAATGAAATCTTGTGGCGCGGCCAAGGGGTGCGCCTCAACCAAGTGTACGGCGGTTCTCGATCGGCGGTGGTGACGACTTCTTCGGCGTTTCGGACAGGGACGTTGAACGCGCTAGATGTGCGGCGCATGACGGACATTCAATTGACCGAGGCCGAGCGCCGAGCGGTCAGAGACCAGCTGATGGAGCAATTCGCCAAGGAACTCCATCAGAGAGTTATGGAAATGTTTTAGGCCGTAGCGGAAATTTTTCTCAAGAGAAAAAACTGGCCGTGGCCACCCAGGGTGGGATTTAGCTGGATGCGGTTGGACGTTGCGCCGAGCGCGAGAGGCGAGACAGCCAGCGCGATGCAGTATTCCCCTTGATAATGCCTTTGCTGACGGCCTTGCCGAGAGCTCGGTTGACGGCGCGGAGCTGTGTCTGAGAGTCTTCGCGGTTGTTCGCTTCGATCGCCTGCCGCGCCTTCTTGATCAACGTCCTGAGTTTTGATTTTGTCTCGATGTTGCGCGCCCGTTTATTTAGGCTTTGACGGTGTCTTTTGATTGCTGACGGGTGAATGGCCAACGGTTTCCTCCAAGTATTGAGCTAGCGGACTTTTTACCATCGACACTGTAAGGAGTCAACGCGGGTTCGCGCCGATTTCCATCGCTGCACGATATCAATGGAATAGATTCTGCATCGATATCGTCGATCTGCGATTGCAGGTTGTCACTGGCCATAACTCTGTACCGCCGCGAGGGCAAAATAGTTCGAGCGGGACAAGCGATGTTGCGTGGTTTTTCGATGACGGCCCTGCGGCGGACACCCGTTGATTCGACGGCACAACACAGCGAGATCGGGGCGCAGTCAAGAAATTCATAATTCGACGCTTAATCTTCCGCCTCTGTATTTCAAGTTCGTTTCCAAGTCATGGTAATTGAACGTTTTGATTCGCTTGGAATTTGGGCAATTCGCTAAGCTCCGCGACTTTTAGCGGTAATTGAACGTTTTGATTCGCTTGGAATTTGGGCAATTCGCTAAGCTCCGCGACTTTTAGCCTCCCGCGCCAAGGTTCACTGCGGTTATCAACAAGTTATTAACATTTGATGTGAGTTATTTGCTCTATCCGCCGACATCGCGACAGTGTGCAGAGAAAAGCATTTCCTAAAAAATTGTGTCTGCTCATCGATTACAACGCGGAGTGTGCAGAGAAATGTTGTTCCGGCCAATGCATTGACAGCGAAGTTGAGAGTCGGATCATTGCTGGGCGATGAAAAAGATCTTACGTAATGAGTTGACTTGTCGATCACGTCATGAACAAATCTATTAGACAATCCGCCGTGGCGAGAAAATCATAATCGTCTTCGTCCGACCCATTGGAGAATATCCGACCGCCGGCCAGCAGGGCGAATACCTCTTTACGGAGCCAACGCTCAAGTGCCTAACATGCTTGAATCTTTAAATGACATGTGCGATACAAAATGCTTAATAGATAAATCTGAACAAGTGTGACGGGAAAGGAGGTGAACTAAGGATGGGAAAAAAATTCGTATTGTTGTCAGCAGTCACCCTCTTCGCTTTTACTTTAACGTTTGTGGGCTGCGGTAAGAAGGAGGAACCAGCTCCACCTCCACCTCCGCCGGCCCCAGCAGCGCCAGCACCAGAACCAGCGGCGCCGCCAGCGGGTGATCAAAAAGCGGCTGAACCTATGAAGGATGCAGCACCGGCTCCTGATAAGGCGCCTGAGAAAAAAGACGACGCGAAAACCAAGTAAGGTTTAGCTAACCTTCGTTGCGGTTTTCGGCAACCGAAAAAGGGGAAGGGATTGAAACCTTCCCCTTTTTTGCAATTTCGGTCTGTGTAGCAGTCTTGGCGAGCGATTCTCATATGACTCTCACGGAGCACCTGGAGGAGCTCCGCTGGAGTTTGCTTAAGTCGGTTCTGGCCGTCGTTCTTGCTTCGGGAATCAGTTATTTTTTTTCCGACGCGATTTTTAGTTTTGTCGTCGCCCCGCTTCGGCAAAATCTGCAACCCGGGCAGAATCTGATCGGCACCAGCGTCACCGAAGCTTTTTTTGTTGAAATCAAGGTGGCTTTAGGCGCGGGGATTCTGTTTTCTTGCCCGTTAATCTTCTATCAGATCTGGCGCTTCGTCGCTCCGGGCCTCACGGGCAGGGAAAAATCATGGGTCATCCCTTTTGTTTTGTGCGCCACCGGCTTCTTTGTCGGCGGAGCGTTCTTTTGTTATAGATTCGTTCTCCCGGTGGCATTCAAATACTTTATCGAACAGTACCAAACCATGGGTGTGAACCCCGCTATACGGATCGGCGATTATTTTACTTTTTTCTTTCGAATGGTTTTGGCTTTTGGCGTGACCTTTGAATTGCCGGTTTTTACTTTTTTTCTAGTCCGGATCGGCCTCTGGGATTACCGCTTCATGCTCAGATCGTTTCGCTACGCGATCGTAGGGATTTTTATTATTGCCGCGATATTGACGCCGACTCCCGACGTGATAA